>Ga0194115_10000253_pt1 | contig 83408 bp, 124 predicted proteins | sample TA2MahsurfametaG_3_FD_148656 | JGI IMG/M metagenome (GOLD analysis project Ga0194115, IMG submission 148656) | Freshwater microbial communities from Lake Tanganyika, Tanzania - TA2015002 Mahale S4 surface | ecosystem: Environmental > Aquatic > Freshwater > Lake | place: Tanzania: Lake... | reverse complement strand
TAGGTCCAATTGGAAATCTTTCTGACAGCGCACAGCTTTTGAATAAATTAAAGAGTCAGCTGGAGCAAAATAGCCTGCCTATTATACAGTGCAAAAAACACAGTTGCTGGTGTGGACTGTGCGCCCCTAAAGCACAAGATTTGGAAACCTATCAAAGAATCATGACCAAATATCAAAGGAGTTCTTAATGAAACAAAAATCCATTTATCTAGTAGCGACTTATATCATGAAACCCAAGGATCATGTTAACACCAGTAGAAAGGGGTGGAAGGATGACCCAGCCAATATTCGCTATGATGAAAAAGTAGAAATTACCAAAGGTCTTAAAAATCGTGATGCAAGTTCTGCTAATGTTATCTTGGACCTAAGTCAATTGGCAATCAATCGCAATACATTCCAAACCGATCGTAGTTTTGACGAGCTGTTCCGTTATTACTTTAATAACTATAACAAGTACCTTATTCCTGTGATGGGGCAACTGCATCCTGATTATCTTGATAAGTTGGCCAAAGAAATTGAAGAAGAAATAACCGCTATACCCTCAGACCCAACCAGCGTGGAAGCAGAATATGAAGAAGTGGCGGCTAAGTGAAACCGGCGCCAGGGGCTGGTTTATAGGCGACTTTCCCGAAGCTGTCTGGCGCACCCGAGATTTTGAAGTAAATTGGCAAACCAATGCTCGTGGTCATAGTATCAGCCACTATCACAAAATAGTGCATGAAATACAGCTGGTCACTCGTGGTCGCATGTTGGTCAACGGCGAAATATATGCAGCCGGAGATATTTTTATGTTCGAACCAGGAGATCTGTGCCAAATTGAATTCCTGGAAGAAACAGACACCGTGGCTGTAAAGATTCCTAGTGCGCCCAACGATAAATATTTACTATGAACCCAAAGTTTCTCAAAAGCATGCGCCAAAAGAAAAAACGGGCAGTGGATCCAAACATACCACGCCCAAATTTGTTTTCGCATGATAAAGAAATACGCGGCATCAAAAGCAACAATGAAACAGTGTCGCATCAAATTGCACAATTGCAGGATCAGGTACGCAGATTAGAAAGCAAACTTCGTGCCCAAACCAACTACTTGTCCGCCCTACACAACAGCGGTCTGCTGAAAAAATAGGCAAAAATTAGCATTTTTGCAAGTATTTCAAGCCAAAAACTCCTTAAAAATCAATGACTTATAGCACCTAAATCTGCTGTAAAAACGGTTGACCGTATTGGGCTCTTTTGCTATACTAATGGAATAGTAAACAACAAGGAGCAGATAATGGAACAGCACTACAGCAACGACGTAGACTTTTTTTGCTTGTTTGAAGCAGACACGTTTGACGTGGAAGAATACGAGGACGGAAATTTTAGGGGCTATGTGTACGGCGACAGTGGGGAAAAATTGCTGGCTGGCACTTTTGACTATGACGGCAAAAACAGCGGCACTGGCTGGTACGACGACACCCTGATTTAATGCTTTTACAGTAAACAACAAGGAGCAGATAATGGCCACAGCAATCTACGAAACACTCACTGACAAAGAAAAGCGCCAAGTGCGCATGTACGGATGTACCGAAGCGCAGATGCGCGAAGCGGTAGAATCCAGCATCACATTCAAGCTCAGCGGTCCTGCTATGGTCGCTGCCAGCATGATGAGCGATGCGCAGGAAATGGTAGCCTACGGCCCGTACGATTCTGACACACTGGCCAATATCATGGAAGATCAGCGTCAACTGCTGAATCGTGCCAAGTTCGTGCTGTTCACTTATATCATGGAGAACAAATAATGTATACCGTCGAAATCTACAAAGCAGACCGTCGTAAAAAGTCGGGCGAGCGCCTGGTAAGCAAGACAGACTACAATACCGACAACCTTTCCATGCTGGAACATACAGTCAAGCACAGCATCCGTCCTAGCCGGGGCGAACGATATGAGATCCACGAGACCTTTGTGACCCGCCGGAACCTGCTGAGCGGACAGGAGTTCCAAGAGCGTTACGACACGCCTTACTATTGTTCACCTAGTTCAGAAACCTACTGGAGCGCCTGACATGCCCAAACGTGAGATTCGCACTATAGCCACCCGTGATCTAGCCGCGCTGGCTTTCATGGCCCAGCGCATGAATGGTACCTTGCATCGCGACAGCCGTGTGTTTGATCCCGAGTCGCAGGACTGGCGGGAAGTGCATGCCAACAAGGATATCATGCGCGAAAATTTTGGGCTTGAGATGCGTCCTACTGACCAGGACTACGAGCAAGCTGATGAGGCCATTGCGGCAGTGCAAGGCGATGCTGTGCTACGGGTGCTGAAAGGTCAGCGCCTGAGCGATTTTGTGCATTCCTTGATCGAGCTGATCAAGCAGGAGACTGCCACCGAACGCGATTGCGGGCTCATGGCATTCCTGCCCAAAACCTTCCAAGGACAGATTCAGAGAGAAAACAAGCAGATCGAAGTGGCTGCCCTTGCTGGTACCAGCGCATATCTAGGCCGTGTGGGTGAAAAAATCACTGTGGACTTTGTGCTAGTTGACAAAAGGTTCCTCCAGCAGTATAATTGTTTGAGCGTGTTCGGTCACGACGGTGCCGGTAATTGCGTGGGATTTCTAACCCAACACGAACAGTTGGCCAAGGACGGACGCATACAGGGCAAGATCAAAAAAGTACAACAGGACCAGTATCGAAATGGTGCAAAGGTAACTAGCCTTAATTATGTAAAGGCAATATGAAATGCAATTCAGTAAACAAGTAAATTGGCAAATCCACACCCAAGGTGATGGTCTGTGGAGCACAAAACAACGAACAGTAAGAGTGGTCCGTGTGGAACTGGCCTATTGCAACGATGAAGGCACATGGGGCGAGCTTCGTGCATATTTTAATCACGGCTGGGACTGCGACACTGACGGGTTGATCTATACTGACAAACGCTGGATCGAAGAGTTCCGTGCGCTGATGAAAACGCTGGGCTTTAGTCCTGTGGCAATTGATGATATCAGCTACAGCGAGCAAGGTATGCAGGGCACAGACTTTGTGAGTATGGATGTAACCAAAACATTTTTGCAAGAAGTTGAACCCATGTATCGTTGGACTGTGAACAAAGAGGCTATCAATGCTTAATTTTTCAAATTACAATGTGCCCAAACACACCCAGATTTCGCTGACTGAATACATTGAACGCGGTATTCCAGTTGGTGGTTTCTTGCATGCGGTGCTCAGTAATGATCTTATGGGTGCTGTTTCTCGTGCTGATGCATCTAATTCTAGAGCACTTAAAGACATTGTGAACTGGGTATATATGTGTGCTCCTGAGCCCTGCTGGGGCAGCGAGGCCAAGGTCATACGCTGGATACAAGAACACCCAGAACGCACAAATACAATCAAATTAACTTGATTGTTTTCTAAATCTCCAGTACAATTGGCATAAATATTTTCATGCAGGTGCCCACCGGGCCTGCATGAAAAACCATTTGTTTAAGGAGATAAAAAATGGCCAAAATCATAGGTATCGACCTAGGTACCACCAACTCATGCGTCGCTGTAATGGAAGGCGACAAACCCAAAGTAATCGAAAACTCAGAAGGCGCTCGTACTACGCCTAGCATTGTTGCCTATGCCAACGATGAAGTGCTGGTAGGAGCCAGTGCCAAGCGCCAGGCAGTAACAAATTCAAAAAACACCATCTACGCTGCGAAGCGCCTGATTGGTCGTAAATTCAAAGAAGAGGCTGTGCAAAAAGACATCGATATGATGCCTTTCAAAATTGTTGAAGCCAAGAATGGCGATGCATGGATCAATGCGAACAACGAAGATCTAGCACCACCGCAAATTTCTGCTGAAGTCCTGCGCAAGATGAAGCAAACAGCAGAAGCCTATCTTGGTCACGAAGTCACAGAAGCTGTTATCACGGTGCCGGCCTACTTTAATGACAGCCAGCGTCAAGCAACCAAGGATGCAGGTAAGATTGCAGGCCTAGATGTCAAGCGCATTATAAATGAGCCCACTGCGGCTGCTTTGGCCTATGGCATGGACAAGGCCACAAAGAAAGACGCCAAGATTGCTGTGTACGACCTAGGCGGTGGTACCTTTGATATTTCAATCATCGAAATTGCCAACATTGATGGTGACAAACAGTTTGAAGTGCTTGCCACCAATGGTGATACATTTTTAGGCGGCGAAGACTTTGATCAACGCATTATGGACTTTCTGGTCGACGAATTCAAGCGTGAGTCAGGCACAGACCTTACCAAGGATACTTTGGCACTACAACGACTCAAGGATGCAGCTGAGAAGGCAAAAATTGAACTTTCGTCAAGTGCGCAAACTGAGATTAATTTGCCATATATCACTGCCGACGCCAGTGGTCCAAAACATATGGCTATTAAACTAAGTCGTAGCAAACTTGAAAGTCTTGTGACAGATCTAGTGGAGCGCAGTATTGAGCCGTGTCGTACTGCCCTCAAGGATGCAGGACTTACTACTGCCGACATCGACGACATCATCCTTGTGGGCGGTCAAACTCGCATGCCCATGGTGCAAGGCTATGTAGAAAGTTTCTTTAGCAAGGCACCAAGAAAAGATGTGAATCCAGACGAAGCAGTTGCCGCAGGTGCTGCCATTCAAGGTGCTGTGTTGGCGGGAGACAAGAAGGATGTTCTGCTACTAGATGTCACACCACTGTCACTGGGCATTGAAACACAAGGTGGAATCATGGCCAAGGTAGTTACCAAGAATACAACTATTCCAACCAAACAGACACAAGTGTTCTCAACTGCAGACGACAATCAACCAGCTGTTACCATCAAGGTATACCAAGGTGAACGCGAAATGGCACAGCATAACAAGCTACTTGGCGAGTTTAACCTAGAAGGTATTCCACCGGCACCACGCGGTACACCACAAATTGAAGTGGCGTTTGATATTGATGCCAATGGTATTCTCAAGGTAAGTGCCAAGGACAAAAACACAGGCAAGCAAAACAACATCACAATCAAGGCCAACTCAGGCTTGAGTGAAGAAGAAATACAGAAGATGATTGCGGATGCCGAAGCAAATGCAGAAACAGATGCCAAGGCCAAAGAACTTGCAGAAACCAAGAATGCTGCCGAGCATCAAATCTGGGGTGTGGAAAAGAATCTCAAAGAGCACGGCGATAAACTGCAAGATGAACAACGCGAAGCAATCAAAACTGGCTTGCATGATCTCAAAGAACTGTTGAAAACAGAAACTGATCCAGATAAAATTACCGAAGCGTTACAAGCATTTGTGCCCAAGGCCATGCCTTTGTTTGATCTGGCAGGCCAGGCCGAAGTAGAAAAACAAACAGCTGATGCCGAAGAAGTCAAAGCCAAGAAAGCCGGCAATGATGAAACTGTGGTAGATGCACAATTCGCTGAAGTCAAAGACGGAAAGTAAAACAAGGGGCTTCGGCCCCTTTTCAATTTTCATGAAAACACTATATCTAGACATGGACGGCGTGGTTGCCGACTTTGATAGCTATGCTCATGCTGTGGCGGGTTTACCTCCTAGCGGAGGTCTTTATGCAGACGCAGACTGGGCACTTATTGCTTCAAACGATAGACTGTACAGGGACTTGCCAAAAACAACCTACGCAGATACCTTGGTAGATACTTGTAAAAAGTTTTGCGCAGACAAAGGATATCAATTGATGTTTCTTACTGCTGTGCCCAAGGACAATGACATGCACTGGTCATTCTATGACAAAGTTCAATGGGTTGAAAAATACTATCCTGGCATTCCTGTTCACTTTGGTCCTTACAGCAAAGACAAACATGTGCATTGCCAACCAGGCGACATCTTGATTGATGATCGTCGTAGTAACATTGAGGAGTGGGCGGCTGTGGGCGGAATCGCCATACACCATCAGTATGATGTTACACCAACCATACAAACACTGTTGGCACTAGACTGAACAGGCTCTATCGCAAACAAAGGGCCTTCCTTGTTCATAGGTTTCTGCTTTCCATGCTTGTTGAATGCGTCCAAACCATTGCAGGCACTCTTCCAGCGGTCTTTGTAGAGCGTTGTTATTAAAATCTCCTAACAATTCTTTTATGCGATCATTGCCCTGCATGAGAGCAGAATCAAAGGTGCGCGGATAGAATCCGGTCCAGCAACAGGGATAAACAGACCCATCCGCAGCTATGTAGATTGTTTTTCTTTTGCTCATGGTCTGGCAGTTGAGATTGCTGGCTGGCGATCTTGATCGATAATGCCAATAGCGACCGTTATAATATCTTGTGTTATCCATGAATGTGATCACGGACTCCTGTACATCGTGATAGGGTTTACCAATCACATAAGCCAGGTTACCTTCTCTGTTGTAAACTGGCCCACGGTCGCGGCCATGATTTACCAATTCAAAATCGGCGAATCCCAGTTGTTTGCTCATGTGCATGGCCTGCTCTACTTGATGTTTATTATGATCAAACAACACCATCTTCCACACAGCATCGCCGCCTGCTTGTATGTAAGCAGTGGCATTTTTTAGTATGGTATTAAAATTGGTGTCCTTGCGATACAAGCTATGAGTGTCCTCGAGCCCGTCCAGGGCAAATCGCACTATCGGCTTGTACTCTGCTAACTGTTGCCAATAGGTTGTGTTCCTTGCACTGCCATTGGTACTGATATCAATTAGACTTGTGGGATTTTGCGCTCTAAAGTATTCAACTATTTTAAGTCCATCATGTGCAAGCATGAAGTCGCCCAGGTTGCCATTGATCTTGACCTGGCGCAGTTGAGAAATGAAAGCAGGGCTGAATATTTTCTGTATATCGGCCAACGAGAGTTCGGTTATAGGATATCCTGCATTATACGGGAATCCAAAAAAATTTCTTGGGCAAAGAGGACAACTAGCATTACAATTGGTAGTAAGCTCTAGATGTACCTCTCTAACCTCCTGGATTGTTATCATCCAGTATTTAAGAATTTAGATTTCTTTGTAAATTTTTAACACCTCCACAACTGCAGGATGTCTATGAATGTCCCTGCTTGACAGTTCGATTCCGGCCACATATTGGCTTTGAGCGTACTGCTCAACCAAACGCCTAAAATCCAGTAATCCGTTGTCTGGGTCAGCGCGGTCGGCCTGGCGAGTGTCGCCGGTAACCACTATTTTAGAACCTTCACCTAAACGAGTAAGCAGCATCTTCATTTGCCCTGGTGTGGCGTTTTGCATTTCATCTGCGATGATCCATGCGTTCTTAAATGTCCGCCCTCGCATGTATGCCAGTGGAGAAATCTCTATCAATTGATCTTCTAGCATACGAGTGACTTCCTGTGGTTTGTAGTACTCCTTCAAAATGTCAAATATTGGTCGAATCCATGGTTCCATTTTAGCATTGATATCGCCAGGTAAAAAACCATGTTTTTCGTCATCCACACCCACAGCTGGACGAGTGATTACCAGCTTGTTTACCTGCCCTGAACGCAGAGCCCTAACCGCTGCTACAACTGCCAGCATGGTTTTACCTGTACCCGCTGGACCTGTGGCAAACACGATTTTACGCTCATCGTCTTTGAGTAGATCAATGTAGATTTCTTGATTACGACTTTTTGGAATTAATACTGGGTCTTTTCTTTGATAACTGTATTCTTTGAAACTTATTGTGTTATCTGCATGGACGGGCTGAAGTGCCAGTCTATTTTTCCTCTTACTCAAGGGTAACTCTCCTGTGATTGATGTTGTTGTAGAGTTTGTCATATTAGCAAGCTAGACTTGCCACACAAGTCTACACAAATATTTACGGACATACTTGCTACTAGATAAGTGTACTGTTTCTTTAGGTAAAATCAAGCTAAGTATTAGGCTACCACTAAGGTTTTAGTAGATCCAACAACAACTGTGTTCGTTGATAAATACCCGTAGAGGGCTTTATCATGACACCTAACAGCAAGTACCATATCATAGTTTGTGCACCGCCCGGCGGACTGGCAAAACAATTAAGTCTGTTGATTGATTACGCAGTAAATCCTGCATCTGAAACACCAGACTGGGCTACTCCAGTGGTGCCAGATTACGCCAACAAACAGGATGTTTTATTTGCTCAGGGTGCATTGGATGTAAAACAATTACTTGGATTACCACAAGCAGAGTCTGATATACCAGTTAGATTTTCCAGCTTGTCAGCAGAAACAATCAGACAAAAATTTAGCAACTGCAAAATCATACAGGTAGTTTGCAACAGACAAGACTATTTGCAAATGGCCTGGAATCATGTGTATGAAGACCAATTCAAAAGTATGGGCCACTTGTTCGTGGATGATTATTTCATTAACTTTGTGAAAAATGTGCATAATGATCCAGATTTGGATTTTATGGAGCTGCTTAAAGACCCTCAAAGTTATTCAGATCCTAGACTTACTTTGCTACTAAACCTGTTGAGCAGAGGGCACAATGTGTGGCCCTATGATATCAGTTATTATCATCATAAAGAAGTATTTGAACCTGCAAGTCAATCATTCATCCCAATTGATTTCAAAGAACTATGCATTCCAGAGCATGGCAATACCGACGCTGCCATTGTTAAAGTTATAGATTTCCTAGGCAGTGAAGTTTCACGCAGCAACGAAGTTGTAACAAACAGCTGGCGCCAATTGATGAAGCGTTTGAGCATCATCAATAAAACAAAATAAATACACTACGGAGATAAAATGCCAGCTTCACTCAAGGACATCATTGAAAATACCAAGGACATCTATATGACAGATAGTGTCCTTAATACCTTGTTGGACTTTGAGCGTGTGCTTGATGAATTAGATTTATATGCATTTCGCAACTGGAAAAAGGGCGAGCTGGTAGAAGGTCCTACCATTGAAAAATATTTTGTAACTTGCATTTTTATGTGGCCTTACAAACTCATGCCAGATCCTCGCGGAGCTGAGCGATTGACAGAATACGATATCGAAATCCGTTACAAGCGTGATAGATTAGAATCTCCTCGTCGAGTAGAAAGTCCAGACGACTACGAGCCTGGTACCAAATATCCACGCATGGATAGCAAACCAATTTGGTTAGTTGAACTAGTCATGCCCAAACGCCTGATTACAGAAATAAATCAAGGCAGTTTGGAACTAGAAGATGATGTGATTGACATGCAAGATATTGATCAGGCCTACGAAGCAGGTGCCGACGATGATGTTAATCGGACAGAAGAAAATCAGAACAGTGCAGAACAACCAGTTACTGGAGGTCAAGTATGAGCCTCGAATACGGCGATCTAAAACGATTGGTACACGACGAGCTACACATTGACGAGTTTTCAAGCAAACTAGGCAATAATGAGGATGTGGTAGTGGTAAGCCTCAAGGTAGCAGGCAAAGAACCTGGCCAAGATATTTGTGCGTTTATAGAAAAAGGATATGACTGGGTGCTTGACGCAGATGTAAGTCCTGGAGAAATGGCAGATGGCGACTTTATAGTGTTTGTAGAACTTCCAAGAGACAACAACTGTGCGGATAACATCTTACAACTTATGACTGATCTCATGAATCTAACTGAACAAAAGTTGGAGGATTACAGAGTGAAATATCGTCGACAATCTATAGAGCATCCTCTAGAACTAGAAACACTCAAGAGAGTTATTCCGCATAGCGTTGAAGAATACAAACGCATGTATGGCAAGCAAGAAATTGATCAGCTGAAAACTGCTGCTGGCCTGAATGTCGACACCAAGGCACCTAAAAACGATTTTACCGAAAGCCTGCGAGTAGCAGCAGGCATACTTTAAGGAGCAATTATGAGTTTCAAATTTGAATTCACTGAAGCAAAACTTAGACAGATACTGGTCAGAGCCCCACATGTGGATCAATGGTTTTTGGCCATTCGCGCCATTCTACCCGACTATGAAATTGACACACCCGAGCGTGTGGCTTGCTGGTTAGGGCAAACAGCACACGAAAGTGGCAACTACAGATTCCTGCGTGAGAATCTAAACTATTCCGCAGACGGCTTGAACAAAATATTCAAGAAATACTTTCCTACTGTTGAATCGGCCAAACCCTATGCTCGTAACCCAGAAAAAATTGCCAATCGAGTGTACGCCAGTCGCATGGGCAACAGTGATGAAGCGTCCGGTGATGGATGGAAATATCGCGGTCGTGGCTTGATCCAGCTCACTGGTAAAAACAACTATGAAAACTTTGCCATGAGCATCGAAGAAACTGTAGATGAAACTGTCAAGTTCTTGGAAACATATGAAGGTGCTGTACAAAGTGCCTGCTGGTTCTGGGAAGCTAACAACCTAAATGCTCAAGCAGACAAGATGGATGTCAAACTTTTGACCAAAAAAATAAATGGTGGATACATTGGTCTTGAGGATAGAATCAAACATATCACTCACGCCATGCATGTTCTGAAAGGCCATTAATATGAGTTGGTCAACTATAAGTTGGATGGTCAGCTGGTTACCTGATAGTCTGCTCATGCTAATTTTTTACGGCTGTTTCTTTGCAGGCGTTGCTCTGATATTAATCAGCTGGTTTGTAAGTTTCATACCATTTATCAGTAAATATCGTTTTCCTACTCAAGTGGTTGGTATACTGGCTTATGGCGCCGGTGCTTTCTTGATTGGTGGACTAGGTACGGAACTAGGCTGGCGCGAGCGTGTGGCCGAACTTGAAAAGAAAGTTCAAGAAGCTGAAGCCAAGAGTGCGCAAGTAAACACTGTCATACAAGAAAAGATTGTGTACAAGACCAAGGTGATCAAGCAAAAAGAAATTGAATACATTGATCGTATCAAGGAAGTAGAAAAAATAATTGATGCCAAGTGCGAAGTTGATTCTGAAGCCATTGACATACTAAACAAAGCAGCTACTGATCATACCAAGGAGGAGGACAAATGAAATACCTACTGCTACCTTTGTTGTTGTTAACAGGATGTTCAACCACTGTGCCAGTGGTAATGAAGTTTCCTGATGCACCGGCAGAACTTACTACAACTTGTGCTGAGTTAGAACAAACAACTGAAGGCACCACACAGTTGAGTAAAATTCTTGAAGTGGTGGTCAAAAACTACAGCAAGTATCACGAGTGCAAAGTCAAAACAGATGGATGGATCGAATGGCATAAAACACAAAAACAAATCTATGAGAGTGTGAAATGAGAATACTAATAGTGTTGTCATTGGTCATGCTCACTGGCTGTTCCACAGTTAAAAATGTGTGGGACAGCTATTTCATGGCCAAATTTGATGTTAACGAATATCAATATATCACTCGCATTCGCACTCATGCACAGTTGGGTACTCCCAAGTGCGGCACAGATGATGTTGTAGAACATGTTAAATATATTCATGTGGTGTCTCAAGAGTACAAGAATTATGCAGAAATGATTCCACGCAATGAAAACAGTTTTCAATTGGCCAGTACCTTGACAACAATTACCAACGAGTTTTATAAAAGATATCAAGGCGACAAACCGCCTGGTGCTGTTTACTGCAAGGCAAAATTTGCAGCCATTGAACGCAGCGCAGAAAACATACAAAAAGTAATAGGAGCAAAGCCAAGATGAAAGCACAAGACATACTAGACAGTGTGCATGGTACTGAAACACAGGATCCTCGTATGGCGCAGGCTGCTAGCATGCTATCCGAGTATACCATGGAGTTTCAGGCAGGTAGAATGAGTAGCGACGAATACCAAGAATTAGTTGCTGACCTGCAGGTAGAAAACTTGATCAACGCACAGTGCGATGATTTGGCTGCCAAAGAAAGATTAAATAGTATTTGTTCTGCTGTGTTAAACGCAGCCAGCTTACTATCCAGCGTATAAGGTAAAATAATTATGATTACATCATCTCACAAAGACAACCTAGACATGTACTACAACATGGGCGGGTGGTTAGGCGACATTGCATTCAAGGCAAAGAATCTTGTGCGTCTTTTTGAAAGCAAAGAAATGCCCGAGCCAGCACTTACACACATGTTCACAGAAATGATGAAAATGACCAGCGTAACAGCCACGCCAGACGAAATTCTAAAAAAGGATGATCTTAATGGTGTATTGTCTGCTATCATAGCAGAAGCACAAACAGTTTAGGGAGTATAACAATGGCAATACAAGATTCTATTCTCAAATTAATTAACAAAGAACCCAAAGACGACAGCGCACCAAAACCGGCTCCTGGCAGCCGTAGTGAGCGTGAAGCCAAAATCAAAGACAAGGCAGGCATGGTGATTTCTGTGTTCGCACTGCTGCTGGCAGTGAACGCCTGGTACGGTGGTAAGTTAAGTTCTACAGTGCTAAACAACACCTTGGGCGCCAACAATTTATGGTCCTATTATCAAGCAAAAAATGGTCGTGGTGTAAGCTATGAAATCGCTTCCAAAACTATAAACGATCCAAAACTCAAAAAAGAATTCTGGGCTGAAAAAGAGCGCATGGATGCAGACAAAAAAGAAATCATGGAAAAAGCTCGTGAGATGGAGCGACTGCGTGATGAAGCTAAGAAAGGATCTCCCTGGATTGGCTATGCCAGCACTGCATACCAGTTGGCCATCGTGGTGCTGTCTGCCAGCATCTTGGCTGTCAGCATGCCCATGTTCTGGGGCAGTTTTGTGGTGGCCGCAGCTGGGTTGGTTTTAAGTGCCCAGGGTGTGTTTTTATTTCTATAAAGGAGTAGTACCATGCTTGAAACATTATTTTGGTTAGCAATTGGCGCATTCATTGGTTGGAATTTCCCCCAGCCTGAATTTGCCAAAACTATACAGGCAAAAATTTTAGCAGCATTCAAGAAAACATAAAGGAGCAATCAAAATGGCAGCATTTGGAAAAACGCCAATTGGCGATCTAGGCGACACAGGCGACGCCGACAGCAGAATTCCAGCTGGGTTACCCAGTGCAGGATTTGGTGCAGTAACACCCGGGTTTGGAGCAAGTGCTCAGGCTGCACCAGCAACTCAAGCCACATCACAAGGTTATGCACCTGATCGTACAGCAGGTGCCGCTGCCGCAGTAGCAGGTGGAGCAGAAAGCACAGTGGCAAACACAAACACAGACTGGATCAACAACAAATGGCGTCCTGCCATGGGTTGGTTGTACATGACCACTTGTACATTTGACTTTGTGATATTCCCAATTCTCTGGAGTATTTTGCAAACACTGCAAGGCGGTCAAGTTACTAGCCAATGGCAACCACTCACCTTGCAAGGTGCAGGCTTATACCACATAGCCATGGGTGCTGTTCTTGGTATTGCGGCTTATGGGCGTACCAAAGAAAAAGTATCAGGTTCGGCCTAAAAGCCTATAAGTAATTGCATAAACAGTCAGTGGAAATCGCCTTACGAGGGATTTCCACTTGACACATGGTTATATTAACATGTAAAATATGCGCATGGACTACTACTCAGTACTAGGTGTTCCCAAGAGAGCATCCGAAGAAGATATCAAAAGAGCTTATCGCAAACTGGCGATGGAGCATCATCCGGATCGCGGCGGCGATCAAAACCAATTTCAAAAAATCCAAGAAGCCTATGCTACCCTAGGCGATCCACAAAAACGCCACGAGTACGATCATCCGCAACCGCAACATCAAGGTTTTCATTTCCATTTTGGTCAAGGCAATCCTCTTGATGAAATTTTTGCTTCTTTTGGTTTTGGCGGCGGTGGCCCAGACCCATTTGCCCACATGCGGCAACAGCATCGGAAAAATAAAGATCTTAGAATTCAAATTGAACTAGAGCTAGAAAGCACTCTCAATGATCAAACCAAAACTATCAGTGTGCAAACCACCACCGGCGAAAGACAAACGGTTGAAGTAAAGATACCTCGTGGTATAGCATCAGGTCACCAAATGCGTTATGCTGGTTTAGGTGACAATATGTTTGCCACTATACCAAGAGGTGATTTATATATAAATTTTTTGGTTAGAGAGGACCCTAGATTTAAGCTAGAAGGTATTGACCTGATATACAAAGTCAATGTAAACTGTTTGGATGCAATGACCGGTACAGACATGGATGTGCCTAACATTGAAAACAAAGTGTTTAGGCTTTCTATACCAGCTGGGACCAAGCCTGGAGCAAGACTGAGACTACCCAATCAAGGTTTATATGACATCAATACCATGCGTCGTGGTAATCTAATAGTAGAGGTTTCGCTTACTGTGCCAATTGTTAACAATCCGCAGGCAGCTAACCTAATTGAACAATTAAAGCAAGTTCTATAAATATTTGTATCTAAAGGCAAAGCATGATACAGGCTAATCCTGAAATTGAACTAATTATTTCTGCTGCTGGCGATAATGCCAAAAGGTACAAACACGAATATGTGACTTTAGAACACCTATTGTACGCTATACTCAATTATCGTCCATTTGGTGACCTTCTTAAAAACTTTGGTACAGATGTTGATGCAATCCTAAGCGATATTGACAGTTTCAACAGTAGATTTGACAATGGTAATCTAACCGACGATGAGGACCTGCAGCCAAAGAAAACTCATGCATTAGAGCGTGTGTTCAATCGTAGTCTCACACAGGTGCTGTTCAGTGGTCGTAACCACATGCAGGTAATGGATTTATTTTTAAGTATCACAGGCGAACAAAACAGTCATGCTGCTTATTTCATTATTAAACACGGCATCGACCGGGCCAAGATAATTGAATTCTATAACGAAAACTACAAAGAAGGCAACAGTAGAAAAAATGCCTCAAAGCAGCGAGCAATTGAAGTGCTCAAAGAATACTGTGACGATCTCAACGAGTTAGCCGACAAGGGCAAGATTGACCCTGTAATCGGTCGCGAACATGAGCTTGATGAAATAGCACATGTACTTGCCAAGCGAAATAAAAGCAACATTCTCATGGTAGGCGACGCAGGTGTTGGCAAGACCGCTATCGCTGAAGGGCTAGCTCGACGCATTATTGAGGGCGATGTTCCTGACTATCTAAAAGACTACACAGTTTACAATCTTGATATTGGTAGTTTACTCGCAGGCAGTAAGTATCGCGGAGAATTTGAAGAAAAACTCAAAGATGTTATCAAGGCTTTGAATATTCGTGGCAAAACAATTTTGTTCATTGATGAAGCCCACCAGATGCGTGGTGCAGGATCCGGATCAGGTAGCAACGTTGACTTTGCTAACATGATTAAACCAGCTCTGACCAAAGGGCGCATTAAAGTTATTGCGTCAACAACATGGGAAGAATATACGCAGTCATTTGAAAAAGATCGTGCGCTCATGCGTCGATTCTATAGACTCACTGTTGACGAGCCTACTTCTGCTGTGGCCAAAGATATCTTGCGCGGGTTGCGTGGTCACTTTGAAGAATTTCACGGCGGCAATATTTCAGACGATGCAATTGAAAGTGCTGTGGATCTGAGTGTGCGTTATCAAAGCGATAAAAAATTGCCTGACAAGGCAATTGATTTAATTGATACTGCTTGTGCCAAAGCCAAGATTTATCAAACAAATTGGACAGTAGATCGAAAAAACATCATTGAATGTTTGAGCAAGTTTACAAAAATTCCAGTTGAGCAACTTACCAGCGATGCTGAAAGCGACAGTAGCAACATTCAAAATCTTGAATCAAAAGTAAAGAGCAGACTGTATGGGCAAGATAATGCAGTTGAAATGGTGCTTGAAAAGATTTATGTAAGTCGAGCAGGGTTAAAGCCATTGAATAAACCAGTTGGTACATTCTTGTTTACTGGTCCTACTGGTACTGGTAAGACTGAACTTGCCAAATTGCTAGCTGAGTTCTTAGGCATGAAATTGTTACGCTATGACATGAGTGAGTATCAAGAAAAGCACAGTGTAGCCAAGCTAATTGGCGCACCACCTGGTTATGTTGGATACGATGACAGTAACCTGGGCGGCGGCTTGTTGATTAGTGACATTGAAAAGAATCCTAATGCTATTATTCTTTTTGACGAAATTGAAAAGGCTCACCCTGATGTTAGCAACATCATGCTCACTGTCATGGATGAAGGCATTGTTACTAGCAGCAATGGCAAGAAAGCAGATTGCCGTAACTGTATTGTGATAATGACCAGTAATCTTGGTGCAGCAGACAGCGAAAGAAACAATATTGGCTTTGGCAGAGATTTACAAAAAACTGACGAAGATGATAAGGCAGTAAAAAATTATTTTAGACCAGAGTTTAGAAATAGACTAGACGCAATATGCAAGTTTAACAAATTAGAAAAGAGCAGTATGCGCCTTATTGTGAACAAGTTCATTAATGAAATGAACGAGTTGCTGATTGACAAGGGCATTAGGGTAAAATTATCAGAGTCGGCGGTTGAACATATTATCGACCAAGGGTTTGATCCTAAGATGGGTGCTCGTCCGTTGAGTCGTAAAATTAATGATCTAGTAAAAGTTCCGCTGAGCCGTAAAATTCTTTTTGATCGTTTAGGGGCAAACAACACAGTTTCAGTAGACTATCGTAACGACAAGTTAGAATTTGATATCACCACAACCAATTTGGCAGTAATTCCTTCAATAGACAGCAATGGATACATCGTTCTGGACGGCATTAAATCCTAGTATCCAAATTTTGGTTACCAAGAAACTGCTTCACGGTCAGTACATGTACCGTTTGAGCATGTTGAGCTTTGGCAGTAGATTATTGCGTGACCCAGCAAAATTGGATTATGAAATCACCCATTACAATCAACGAGCCTACAGTTACGGAGGCAGTTGGCGGCAAACAAGACAGTTGACTGATGAGGATGTTCACCTGTTGAAACTTATTAAGAATATAGTCTACGCAGAAGATACCAGCCGCCTCGGAAACTTAAAAGTTAGAATTGAAGATCCTCATATTCAATTCTACAGCAGTGACGTTACAACATTAAAAGATCTTTCTCTGAAGCTGAGACACACTGACAACAGTCACTTTGTAAGTGTAATGTGTCCAGAAAACCAACAGAACGCAGACCTATTGAAACAAGGATTTGTGCTTAAAAAGAAAAAGATTGATTGGCCCTATAGACTTATTATCCGTGACGGGCGATATAATATAGATTCAAAAACAAACTTAAAAAATTATCTGTTACAACTAGGCGACGAAGTTAAGGTTCCTCGAAGTCTTTGGGAACAATTGGAAAGAGGTGGCTGGATTTGGGGAGGTTACATTTATGTCAAAGATAAACAAATAACCACTATGTTTAGCATGATAGATGCCAATATGGTTGGTCGACTAGAAGAATTTAGAATAAGCTCTAAAACACAATAAATACATATATTATGTCAGGAGCTCAAAATGGCCACAATTCATGAAGAAGTATTAATCATTAAAGTAAGTAAATTGGTTAAGGACAATAGCAGTACGCCCCAATTGATCACTGCTGATACAGCTATCGCGTTAGAACAAGTAACACAAGAACTAGTAGGCGAAGGTGTAATTGTTGAAGTCGAAGAAGCAAAATAAAACGGCATCTGCCATGCCAAAGTAAATACAGAACTGTTTTTCAAAGAGGACCTAAATGTCAGATCAAAACGCACCCCGCAAGGGAAAAAAAATAGTTATCCCTGGACCTACAACAGCCCAACCTGCTGCGCCTGGCGGCGGCACCCCACCCGGTCAACCAATGACTGGCGCGCCTGGTGCTGCTGAACAACGCCGTGTGCTGGACGAGATTGCCAAAGTTCAGCAACAGCAAACCACTGCGCAACAACAAGGCACACCGTATGATTTTTCGAAATGCCATTTACATATTGGTATTCCCTGCTATGGTGGCATGGTCAGTGAACCCACAATGACCAGTTTCTTGCGCTTTGTGCTGATAGCACAGCAAGTGGGTCTGAACTGGAGCCTAGACACCATGGTAAATGAAAGTCTGATTCCTCGTGGTCGTAACAATTTGATGGCCAAGATGATGACTAATCAAAGTGCCACACATTTTATGTTTATTGATGCAGACATTCGTTTTCAACCTGAAAGCATTTTGCAAATGATGGCTTATGATAAAGAAGTGATCGGCGGATTGTATCCAAAGAAAAGTCTGCCTATCAACTATGTTATTAACCTAAAGCCACAGGTTACTGTACAAGGTGATATTTACACAGTGGATACCATGGGCACAGGCTTCCTGTTGTTCAAGCGCCAGGTATACGAAAAGTTGATCAAGGCTCATCCAGAGACCAAGTATGTAGACGACATTGGTCTAGGCAAACAATACGAACCCATGATGTATGCTATTTTTGATACTGAAATTGATCATCGCGGTCATTACTTGAGCGAAGACTGGACTTTCTGCCGTCGCTGGCAAACATTAGGTGGCGAGATCTGGGCGCATAGTAAAACTCTGTTGAATCACATTGGACATTATGAATTCCAGGGTGATATTGCAAAACTGGATATTACTACCATGGCCCAACAGGCCCATGCTCAGACCAATCCTACACCAAGTGAGCAACGATAGTATTCAAAAATTAGACTTTGAGATTACCCTAAGTGGCACCTACTGGGGTAATCGCAATCCAGCGTTTGAAATACTGGTCAATGATCAAATCGTTGTTGACAGTGTTATTGCAGCACCTCCTAGTAAGAAAGGAATCCCTGGACAGGATTTCATGACAGCTACTCAGGTGCTGCAAACTTTACACACTGAAAAATTCAGCATAGATCTAGGACCGGGGCAGCATGTGCTGGGCATACGGCTCAAAAATAAACTGCCAACTGACACCTGCGGATTCAATGACGACGGTGCTTACACAAGAGATGTGTTACTAAACATTGAACAAGTCAAAATTGACAGCATGAATCTTGAAAACTTGATATACGAAGAGTCAATATACGAGCTTGATTCTCCTGCACAAATCAACGGAACAGAACTACAGATGTTAGAACGCTGTGTAAATCTTGGGTTCAACGGCGTGTACAAGCTGCGTTTTAGCACACCTTTTTACATTTGGTTACTGGAACGCCTGTAGTCTAAACCAGCATAAATAAGTGATCTGGAGTAAAGATTACTATGTTTATTGCGCACTTGTTTGAAAATAAAGCCAAAAGGATTATTGTAACATATCCTGGGCGTTTTCAACCTTTCCACAAAGGGCACCGTGAAGTTTTTGCTAGTTTGCAACGCAAATTTGGTAGCGACAATGTTTTTATTATCACTAGTAATAACACCGACGGTGTAAAAAGTCCATTCAACTTTGGTGATAAAATACGCTTCATGCATGCCATGGGGGTTCCTGACAATCAAGTGATTGAAAGCAGCAAAGTATATGATTTGCCTGCGCAATTTGAATCAATCAAAGATCAAATAATTTTCATTACTGCAATAGGACAACCAGACGAAAAAAGACTTCAGCCAGGGCGTGTAAAAAAAGATGGTAGCCCGGGGTTTTTCCAACCAGTACCAAATGACAGCAAAGATTTCAAAACTGCCGATGAGCACGGGTATGTGATCATTGCACCTGAATATCCGCAGAGCATTAACATAGGTGGCCAGAGTTACGACGCCAGTCACGGAACTCAAACTCGAGAATTATGGAATCAAGTGCGTGACAATCCAGAACAACGCAAAGAATTTTTACAACAACTGTACGGGCGCACTGACCCAGAGCTAGGGCATATACTTGACAAAATTCCGCATGGCACTCCGGAACCTGTTGAGCCTCCTGCGGCTAAAATGAAAAATGCAAAAAAAGATCTTGTAAAAGTATCTACCAACCAGACCAAGAAATCTAAAACTCCCAAACAGGATGCTGTGCCCAACAACGATGCACAATTGGCAGAAGACGAGTTTGATGAGGATAGTTATGAAAATCTGCACCTACACTACAAGAAGAACAGGTTCAAAGCCATGAAAAAGACACATCAACTGCCAGAAGACGATGTTGAAGAAGGATGGAAAAGTAAAGCAGCCGGAGCTGCACTAGCCGCTGCTAATTTATTAGGAGCACCTGCACAGGCTTCTGAACCTGTTAAACCAATTACAATCGCTACTGTGATAATAGACGGCGAAGTAAGACAATATAATCTTGGTGATAAATTTAGCAATGCTCGAGAAGCAGAAAAATTTATCACTAATGTATTAAACAAACAAGGATTATCAGGATATGCATTAGAAATTCGACATGGCTATCCAAAAAATTCTAAAGAAAAAACCAATGAAGAGCCACTGCGCAGAGAAATGCCTGTGACCAAACCTGAGCCTTTGTCTCCAGAAAAACGTCAAGAGTTAGAACAACAACTGGCAGATCTAGAACGTGTGTTTGACAGAGACTATGAGTACAGTGATGATCACAGAGTTTGGACCAAGCACAGAGATATTGCTGCAAGAATAGGAAATATCAAGCGCATGCTGGCCACAGAGTCTCAGATTGCTATCGGAGACATAGTAACGGTCACAGCAGGACCTATGACCAACTTGTCAGGAATCGTTGAATCATTTGGTTATGCAGGCAAATTTGTGGTTGTTGACATACACAATCAAGACAAAATCAGTGTGCCTGTTGCGTGTGTGGCTGTGCAGGAAGCAGACGACCACTCCAAACATCTAGGCTTGGACTACAAAAAAAACAGGTTCAAAACCTTGAAAAAGACACATCAACTGCCAGAAGACGATGTTGAAGAAAGCCTGTATCAATATGACAAGGCAGATCCCTACAACAGCGAATTTGCACCTGATGTGGGCATGGGTCGCATGACCTTACGCGGCTGGAAACAGAGTATGATTCGCAGAGTAAAAGAATTTGCCGCCGAGCTAGAGCGGAACGGTGAACATCTTGACAATGCTGCCATGTGGGAGCATGTGTACAAGAAATTAAAAAACTTGAACCTTGATCCTATTGCACAAGAAATAGAACTGGCGCACCAAGAGTTAGAACGCATTCGCAGACAAGGCGGAATTAGATCTAGAGCATTTAAGAAATGAAACAACCTGTAAAACTAGAGTACGAAGTTCATTGGACTTTGAACACAGAAAAAATGCTCAAAGATCCAATGGGTAGAGGGCTGCGTGCGCTTGGAAAACAGGTGCCTTATCGGATCTACCTAGAGCCTAGCAATGAACTATTAAGTGATAGAATGTTTGATATTTTCAATCCATTTTATATACACGAAACACACTACCTGAGTCTTGACCACGGCAATTATAAATTGACAATCCAGGACCCAAGTGGTTGGCTGAATGTGTCATTAAAAAATATTAAACTTAACACTGTGAGCATACCTCAGGCACAGTTTTTACTTGAGTAAATACTATAATGAAAATAAAAGAAATAGTTTCAAAACATTTGCAAGAATTTGCCAGCAGCGGAAGTTCTAGTGCTGGTGGCATGGCCAGTTTTATAAAGCCAGGTGCAGGCACTTTGTTTGGCGGAGATTATCAACAGAGAGATAACCCTTTTCAGCAGCCGGTCAAAAAACCAAGGAAGAAAAAATGAGCGATATGCGCAAGCTCTTAGAGAGCATTGATAAATTTGCTGGAGAGCCAAAACAAAAGGCTGGAGACCAAGTACGCGGTCATGAGAAGGCCACCAGGGGCATCAGTAAAAAACATCCTTTTGCAGGACGCCTGGTTGGGGCCAATGAAAGCAAAGAAGAATACTATGATCAAGATCTAGTAGAAAGTCTCATGTTGGAATATAAAATGTTTGAAGTTGGTAATCTTGCGCAGAATAAATCCAACCCAGATCAACCTAACAGTCCTGTGGCACAGATCAATCCACCGGGTGTGGGCACAGCCAACACTAATCCTGCTTTACAAGCACAAGGCGATCAAAAATCTAGTTTGGCCAGCAAAGCCAATGATCAACCCGTTCAACCTGGTCAACCTGACCAACCTGGTCAAACTGGTCAAACTGGTCAAACTGGTCAACCTGGACAACAAATAGACAGCCAACAGGCAGCATTAAAACTTAAACAAACCGCAGATCTCACCAAGAATATTACAGGTCTAAAAAAACTTGACCCTTCATTGAACATACAAAAAACTGTTGATGCTATAGAAAAAGATCCCCAGCATACCACTGCTGCTGATGCAGAACAATTGGCACATGTGGTTAATGCCATAGAACCAATTTTGAAAAACAATCAAGCTGCTCAAACTATGACCAGCAATCTTAAGCGCATAGCAACAAAAGGAATACAATAATGTTAATATACGAATTGTTTGAAGCATTGGATGCAAAAAATGAAGACAAACAGCGTTTAGATCCCAAGTGCTGGACTGGTTACAAAAAACAAGGCACCAAGATGAAGGGCGGCGTGCGTGTGAACAACTGTGTGCCAGTGGAGGAATCTGAAGAAAACAAAGGCCTGTACTACAATGTGAACAAACGCAAGAAAGCAGGCACCAGCAGAGACAAAGATCATCCCAAAGCGCCAACTGCACAGGCCTGGCGAGATGCTGCCAAGACTGCGAAAAAATAACTATGCCTTTGTACAATTTTCAATTTGTTTCTCGCGCACAACGAATCACAATACCAGCTGGGTTTCAGCCACAAGCTACTGTTTATCTATGGGGTGCCGGCGGCGGAGCAGGCGGCGACGATAATCCTGGCGCAGGGGGTGCAGGAGCCTGCGGTAATGCAATTAAAATTGTCCTTAATCTTTCCGCAGGAGATGTACTAGAATTTGGTATTGGCGATAAAGGAATAGCAGGCACTAATGGTAAACGCACTTCTGGTGGCGCAGCAGGTGCATCTTACATTGATACTAGCAATAATCGTTACGGCGGCGGCACAGGCGGGCCTTGCGGAGCAAGAGGCACTTCTGGCAGTGGCGGAGGTGGAGGAGGTGCATCAGTACTGTTGCTTAATGATACCATAATTGCTATTGCAGCCGGCGGAGGAGGTGGCGGCGGCGGCGGCAATGTTGGCACTACCGCCGGCGCAAATGCAAGTGCAACGCCTTCCACTGGTGCAAATAGCAGTAGCACTGGGCAAAACGGTCAAGGTAAAAACGGCGACGGTGGCGGTGGCGGTGGTGGTGGTGGTGGAAAGTTTGGTGGTGTGTACGGCGGACTACGCAGCGGCGACCAAGGTGCGTTAGCTGGAGGAACTGGTGCAAGTTTTGTAGCCTCAGTTGGTGGCGCAGTTGTAAGCGCGACCACATACACAGGCAGTGGTAGAACTCCTCCCAGCATTGATGAATACACAGTGACACCTACTTACGCCACTGGCGGAGTATCAGCAAAAGTTGGATCAAGTGGCACAAGTGGCACTCCTGGACATATGATCGTATCGCTGGAACCAGTTTCTATGCCTTATGTAAAAGTAGATGGTGTATGGAAGCCAGTTACCAATACCTATATCAAAACAGATGAATCCAATTGGATAGAAGTTGACGAAACTTATATTAAAGTAGCAAGTACCTGGCGATTGCTTACACAAGAACCATCATTGTCGTCATCGGAGTTGGCAGAAAATTTTCGATACGGCAGTGGCGGCACCAGAGCAGCTCCTGCAGACGATAGTTGATTATTAGGACAACACAATGGAACAACTACACAAAGCACTGAAAATAGCTTTTGCAAGTGAATTTAGTTTTTATCTAAAAGCGCATAATTATCACTGGAATGTGACTGGACCTTTTTTCAGTCAACTACATGATCTATTTGGCAAAATATACGAGGAAGTGTATGGCAGCATTGATCAGTTTGCAGAAGAAATTCGCAGTGCTGGAGCTTTTGTTCCTGCCAGCTACACAAGATTCAGTATGTTGAGTCAAATTGAAGATGAAACCAGTATTCCTGACGACGGCGATATGGTCGCCGAGTTGTTAGATGATAGTGATAAAATGGTAAAGATTTTGAAGTATGTGTTTGACATCGCAACAGAGTTAGGTGAAGAAGGCCTAGCAGATTTCCTGGCCAATCGCATGGATGCACATCGCAAGCATTCATGGATGTTACGCTCTACACTGCAATGACCCCAACATCAACTGCATGCAAAGAATGCCAGTGGGGATACAAAATCTCTGCTGTGGTATTTGTTTGCACTTTGTTTCTATGGGCAGCATATCATGTATTTGATCTCGGCACTGTTGGAATTACCACTCAGTGGATCATCGGATCCTTGTTTGTGATCATCTCTGCTTGGACCGTCTGGGTAGTCAAAACGCTGTACAACATGGTGTTCTGGTGGACAGACATCCTGCAACGAGTAGACACAGCGCAGACTCTGCTGGAACAAACGCATCAAGATCTCAAAGAAATCAAATCAATACAACATGAGCTTCCTGGTCGCTAATCTCCCGCCGGTGCACTGCTGGGTGCGAAAAGAATTCCTGTACGATTTCAAACAGGGCTATGGAGAGTATGAACCCTGTATCTGGGTCACAATCAAGAGCCTGCGCAGCCAGGCATTTCGTATAGAAAGTTATCTTCCACGCTATGGAGCACTTTATGACAAACTACCTCTGCATGCGTATGTGTCACGCACAGAGGATATTGACCCTGAGCAATTTTTACCTTTAGACACCTTGCAGATATGGGACTGTTTCAGCTACGACATCGCTGTGATACAGAAAGCGTTCCTGCGCAATCTCACATGCAAGTTTTATGCCAAAGACAAAAACATGTACGCAGGCGACTACATGTTCACAGTGGACAATGCCGCGCCTGATCTAAATGTCCTGGACACCAGTTATTCCGAATGGCCTGAAGACCACAAGAGCTTTAATTTCATACAGCTGGCCAACGGACAGTATGCCGCGCAACCCAACAATCGCTGCCTGTTCTTCGACGCGGCTAGCAACCCCAAAGAAATGCTGTTTCCCGACTTCAAGGTCTGCACAAAGAAATATGTGTGCGAGACTAACCCCAAATGGCGACTAGGAGATTCCGACACAGTTACCTACGATTAGTGTAAATACTGCTTTATCAAAAGGAACAACTGTGAATCGTGATCAAAGAATAAAAAAAATGCAGCAAGACTGGAGTATCAATCCCAGATGGGCCGGTGTGCGCCGCGAATACTCTGCTGAGCATGTGGTAGACCTACAAGGCAGCCGGCAAGTGGAACACACGCATGCCAAGCTAGGTGCCAATCGCCTGTGGGAACTGTTACAGACTGAACCATATGTACACACCTTGGGAGCCATGACAGGCCTGCAGGCCTTGCAACAGGTCAAGGCCGGTCTCAAGGCCATATATCTGTCAGGCTGGCAAGTGGCAGGTGATGCCAACACAGCAGGAGAGATGTATCCGGATCAGAGCCTGTATCCAGTAGATTCAGTTCCTGCAGTGGTGCGAAAGATCAACAACACATTCGCCCGCGCAGACCAGATCCAGTGGATGGAAGGCACCGGCAGCAGAGATTTTTTTGCACCCATAGTGGCCGATGCCGAGGCCGGGTTCGGTGGCGTGCTAAATGCATTTGAGCTAATGAAGCACATGATAGAAGCAGGTGCTGCCGGAGTGCATTTTGAAGATCAGCTGGCGTCAGTAAAAAAATGCGGCCATATGGGAGGCAAGGTACTTGTACCAACAAAAGAAGCCGTCAACAAACTGGTGGCAGCTCGCCTGGCAGCCGATGTCTTGGGCGTTCCTACCATCCTTCTTGCTCGCACAGATGCCGAAGCTGGAAATCTTGTCACTAGCGATGTAGATGATCGTGATCTTCCTTTTCTCACTGGCGAGCGTACTGTAGAGGGATTCTACCGCACCCGCAACGGATTCGATCAAGCTCTGGCCAGAGGAATCGCCTACGCACCCTACGCAGACCTTATCTGGTGTGAAACTGGAACACCTGATCTTGATTTCGCGCGGCGTTTTGCAGAAGGAATCCATAGACATTTCCCGAACAAGATGTTAGCATACAACTGTTCACCATCATTTAATTGGAGGAAGAATCTAGATGCAGACACAATTAGCCGTTTCCAGCGTGAGCTTGGAGCAATGGGTTATCGGTTCCAGTTCATTACACTCGCTGGGTTTCATAATCTTAACTACCATATGTTTGATATGGCTCATGGCTATGCTAGGGAAGGCATGCCAGCATTTGTGGAACTACAAGAGAAAGAGTTCGCTGCCGCTGACAGAGGATTTGAAGCAGTCAAGCATCAGCGAGAAGTAGGTACCAGTTATTTCGATAGAGTGACCACTACCATAGAAAAAGATGCTTCAACACAGGCATTGAAAGGCAGCACAGAAGAGGAACAGTTTCATTGATTACCGAGATCTTATATACACTCACAGTCACACACATCACTATCGCGTGTGTAACTCTGTATCTGCATCGCAGCCTGGCACACCGTGCAGTTTTATTTCATCCGATTGTGGTCCACTTCATGCGAGCTTGGCTGTGGCTGACTACAGGCATGATCACAAAACAATGGGTAGCTGTGCATCGCAAGCATCATAAACACTCTGACAGCGAAGGCGATCCCCACAGTCCCGTGGTATACGGCATATGGCAAGTATTGTTTGGAGGGGCACTGCTGTACAACAAGGCTGCAAAAAACAAACTCATGATTGAAAACTATGGTGTAGGCACTCCCGACGACTGGATAGAACAGCACATCTACTCTGCTCATCCCTGGGCAGGAGTGTTGATTTTGTCTGTGATCAATTCGTTGATGTTTGGACCTGTGGGTTTGATCATCTGGCTGGTACAAATGCTATGGATACCGTTTTGGGCTGCAGGGGTAATCAATGGCGTAGCACACACCTGGGGGTATCGCAATGGCCAAACACGAGATCAATCTAGAAATATTAGTCCATGGGGTATTATTGTTGGCGGCGAAGAGCTTCACAATAATCATCATCTGGACCCTGCTAACCCAAAGTTGTCGTTAAAGCCTTGGGAATTTGATATTGGTTGGTTTTATATACGCATATTACAACACATGCGACTTGCACACTTACGATCCTAAATAAATACTCTAGAGCTCAATTAAGTTACAAACTCTGATTCCGTCAATTAAAATGAAAAACCGGGAATCAAAGAGGAATGGATCCGTTAACGCTGTTTGCACTGGCCAATGGTGCGGTCAAGTTGGTCAAAGAAGGGTGCAAACTTTATAAAGATATAAAAGGCGCCGCTGGAGATGTCAAGGACATTCTCAAGGACCTTGATGACCAATTTCACCGCAAGTTCAAAGACCGCACTCCCACAGTAGCAGAAAAAAATCAATATATCTCAGAAAAAAATCGCGTTATTGAGTTGAACAAGCGTGACGGTGAAACCACCAACATCTACACAGAAATTGGCAATCACCTGGGCACATACTTTGACAACTACCACAAGTGTTTTGCTATCTTTGAAGAAGAAGAGCGTAGAAGCAAAAACGAAGTGTACACTGGTGACGCCAGCATTGGCAAGAGAGCACTGCAACGAGTGCTGATGAAAAAACAGCTGGAGCACATGGCCGCCGAACTGCGAGAAATCATGGTATACCAATCACCTCCAGAGCTGGGCGCATTATGGACCGAAGTAAATGACATGATGCAGGTGATGGGCAAAGAGCAAAAGCTAGCCATAGCTCAACAGATGCGTAAACAGGCGGAAACTGATAAGATTGCCAGACGAAAGCGCAAGAAGTTCATTTATAAAATCACCTGCTGGAGCCTGGTTTTGATGTTCATTGTAGGAATAGTTTTAATATTTACTATTGTTGTTCAAAATAGAATTGAACGGTTTCCGGAACTAGGAAACTGCATACCGCCAAAAGGATCATGGCTGTATAAAAAGTGGACAAACTTGATCTGGGCCGAGTGTGAATAATTGTTCATAGGTGTTGCAGTGTGTGTAAGTAAAGTGTATAATATGATTTTCAATTAGGAGATATCATGTCAACTAGAATGTTTGGTTCCGCCGAAAAGGCCAAGCTCACACAATTGATTAACGAAGGCATGCAGGTCATGCAAGAAGTCGAAACACTACAAGAAGGTCTCAAAGACACAGTCAAAGCCATTGCTGAGGAAATGGAAATTAAACCTGCTGTGTTAAGCAAGGCCATTCGTATTGCTCACAAAGCCAAGCTAGGTGAGACAAACAAAGAAAATGAAGAATTAAATACAATTTTGCAAACTGTAGGCAAGACACTTTGACCGAAATACTAAGTGGAACCGCTAACTGGATCAGACAAGACTACTCGAGTAATAAACTTCGTTTTTTATTTGAGGTCCTTGCTTGGGCTATATCTATTGGTTGTAGTATCGTCATGGCCCTCACCGTGCCTAATCCACCCCTTCTTGTCCTGTACCCAATCTGGATTGCAGGTTGTGCTATATACGCTGGGTGTGCTTATAGTCGTGGTTCCTTTGGTATGTTGGCCAATTACCTATTGTTGGTCACGATTGACACCGTTGGTTTGATACGAATGCTCACATGATACTGATAGCACTAGAAATTATTGTTTACTGGGTACTGATGGCCATCATGATGTGGACTATGATGTACAGTGCGTTGTGTTTTGCTAGATTATGTGAATACATAACTGATCATTTGTTTCGTTAAATATTTTTGTCTCGTCGGACACAAAACGGCATGTAGAGCAAGTGCAGGCTAGAAACTGCACATGGAGAATAGAATGAGTTATGTTGATGCTCTGTTTGACAGAGATAAAGATCGCATCTATGTTGTTGAGCGCAATGCCGGCGGTAGAGAATACAAAGAATTTCCCGCAGAATATATTTTCTACTACGATGATCCTCGCGGCAAGTTCCGCACAATTTACGGCACACCAGTGAGCAGGTTTGCCACTCGTAACAGCAAAGAATATCACAAAGAAATCAAGATCAACTCAGGCAAACGCCTGTGGGAAAGTGATATCAATCCTATATTTCGTTGTCTCGAACACAACTACCTTGGTGCTAAATCTCCCAAACTGCAAACTGCGTTCTTTGATATTGAAGTTGACTTTGATCCAGTGCGAGGTTTTTCCAAACCAGAAGATCCTTTCAATCCAATAACCGCTGTAACAGTATACCTTGACTGGATGAACAAACTGGTAACTCTGGTCATTCCACCCAAGAACATGAGCTGGGAAACAGCAGAAGAAATTGCAGCTAGATACGACAACTGTTTTTTATTTGAGCGCGAAGCTGATCTACTAAACACATTTCTTGACATCATTGATGATGCGGATGTACTCAGCGGATGGAACAGTGAAGGATTTGATATTCCTTATCTTGTGATGCGTACCAATCGTGTGCTCAGTCGCGATGATCTTCGCAGATTTTGTCTATGGGGTCAGTATCCCAAGGAAAGATACTTTGAACGCTTTGGTGCCGAGACACTGACCTTCGACTTGATCGGTCGTGTGCATATGGATTACATGCAACTTTATAGGAAATACACTTATGAAGAAAGACACTCCTACAGTTTGGATGCCATTGGCGAATACGAACTTGACGAACGGAAAATTGCCTACGAAGGTACCTTGGATCAGCTGTACAACAAAGACTTTGAAAAATTCATCGACTACAACCGGCAGGATGCTATGCTGGTCGCCAAACTTGACAAGAAGCTCAGGTTCCTGGATCTAGCCAACGAACTAGCACATGACAACACAGTGCTACTACAAACCACCATGGGTGCTGTGGCCGTAACAGATCAGGCAATCATAAACGAAGCACATCAACTGGGACTGGTAGTTCCAAATCGTACCAGTAGAGACAGTCAGGGTGATACACAGGCAGCAGGGGCCTATGTGGCGTTTCCAAAAGCCGGCATGCATGACTGGGTTGGTGCCATTGATATCAACAGCCTATACCCTAGTGCAATCCGTGCGCTGAACATGGGGCCAGAAACCATTGTTGGTCAGCTAAGACCAATCATGACAGATCGTTACATCAAGGAGAAAATGGATGCAGGTAGCAGTTTTGCTGACGCATGGGAAAACATGTTTGGTACCTTGGAATACACAGCCGTTATGGAATGTCAGGCAGGCACAGAAATTACCATTGACTGGGAGGGTGCAGACCCAACCGTGCATTCTGCTGCGGAAGTCTGGCGCATAATCTTTGACAGCAACAGCAGTTGGATTCTCAGTGCCAACGGCACAATCTTCACTTATGAAAAGAAGGGTGTGATTCCTGGATTACTAGAGAGGTGGTATGCAGAACGAAAAGAGATGCAAGCTAAAAAAAGAGAAGCCACCACCGCTGAAGATACTGCTTTTTGGGACAAGCGTCAGTTGGTCAAGAAGATTAATCTTAACAGTTTGTACGGAGCGATTCTCAACCCAGGTTGCCGTTTCTTCGACAAGCGAATTGGTCAGAGTACTACTCTCACTGGAAGAATCATCGCGCGACACATGGACGCTTATATTAACGAGTGTATCATGGGAGAGTACGATCACGTGGGTGCAAGTATCATCTATGGAGATACTGATAGCTGCTATTTTACAGCCTGGCCCGCTATACGAGAAGAAGTTGCCGCAGGACGCATGGAGTGGAACAAAGAAACCTGTGTACAGCTCTATGACACCATCGCTGATCAAGTCAATGCCAGTTTCCCTGCGTTTATGGAACGGGCATGTCACTGTCCAAGGAGTATGGGGTCGCTTATCAAAGGTGGACGAGAACTTGTAGCAGAAAAAGGTCTATATATTAAGAAAAAGCGTTATGCAGTACTGATATATGATCTTGAAGGTGCAAGACTAGACACACATGGAAAACCAGGCAAGGTCAAAGCCATGGGCCTGGACCTAAAGCGATCCGATACTCCCAAGGTGGTACAAGACTTCTTGAGCAGTTTGCTACAAGATGTGCTAACCGGATGTGCCAAAGAACATGTTTATGACCGAGTGCGAGAGTTCAAGATTGCGTTTCAAGATCGTCCAGCCTGGGAAAAAGGCACACCCAAGCGTGTGAACAACTTGACCAAGTTCACTCGTGAAGAAGAACGACTGGGCCGAGCCAACATGCCAGGTCATGTGCGAGCAGCCATGAACTGGAACAATCTCAAACGCATGCATGGTGACAACTACTCAATGGCCATTGTGGACGGTATGAAAACCATTGTGTGTAAATTAAAAGATAATCCACTAGGCTTTACCTCAGTAGGATATCCCACAGATGAATTGCATATTCCTACCTGGTTCAAAGAACTGCCATTTGACGATGCACTCATGGAAACAACTATTGTGGAACAAAAGGTAGAAAATCTCTTGGGCGTTCTAAAATGGAACATAGCAGAGAACACTCAAATCACAACCACATTTGACAATTTGTTTACTTTTGAATAACATGACACCTGAACAACTTTCTAGGTTTCCAAGACTGGCAGAACTACGCAATCTACTAAAAAACTTTGGTAACGCAACTGATGTTACACCACAGATAGAAAAAACTCAAGAGCTCATGGCACTGTTGCCTGATGTGGACCAATTGGTCCAAAAAGAGTTAGATGATCTAGCACAGTGCAAAGATATGCTGTTTGCTAGCCACTCTCGTTTAATGAATCTTAAACAACAGGTAGGAAATGAATATCAACAGATTCTGGATCATGTGAGTGACCGCGCATGGTTCAAACAGCATCTTGATATTGCTGACCATCAGCGAGACAAATGGCTGTGCAATCCAAATCAAATTCAAGATTTGTTATTGATATGGAGCCGCACCAACGACCCATGGAAATACCCTGCGGCCATGATTAATGCTCAACACGACGAAGTAATAAAAATATTAATCAGTTACTATCTGTTGTACATGATTGATACAGACAGAGATCTATTAATTAAAAAATACAATAGCATTGAGAACAGTGTGCAACCTAGAGTAAAATTTCACACTGTGCGAAATTGGAATAATTTAGATTGGGACACCAATATTGGTTTCAACGAACATCAAATGCACTGGGGAGTGCCAAAAGGGCAGATGGGTCTTGTGGTGGTGTGGAATCTATTTGAAAGATTCAATTTGTATGCAGCTGAGACTTTTTTAACACAAATAAAGCCACTGTTACGACCCGGAGGACAAGTTTTTTTCAACATGTTTGATGCTGACAGTAGCAATTCTGCTGCGTTCATCAGCGACGGCAAAATTGGAGGGATGAACAGAGCACAAATAGATGCCATGGCTCTAAAATTAGAAATGGAAGTATCTATGTGGGTCAATCGAGGATCTGACTTGGTTTCAGTATCGTTGAGCGTACCCGGTGTTTTACAATCTGACAAAACTAAATGGTCAATTGGCATAGTAAAAAAGTCCTAGTACCGTTGACGATCTAAATAGATCATGTTATAATCAATAAACTCAAAGGAGAATCAATGAAAGACTACTTACACGACATTGTGCAACACACGCACAGCCTTGGTATTATTGACCTAGTAAAGATTACCGGCAATGATCAAGAAACCTTTATTGACAGTATCGCTGAGGATCGCAGCGTGATCGTGCAGGCTCGATTCAAAAATCCAGTACCAGAATTTGTCGGAGTGTTTGGCATGCCCAACCTAGGTAAACTAAACACCATCCTTAACATTCCCGAATACAAAGAAGATGCAAAGCTAACCATACTAAGTCAAGATCGCAACGGCAATCAGGTGCCCGTAGGCATACACTTTGAAAACAAAAATGGTGACTTCAAGAATGAATATCGTTTCATGGCAAGTGAAATTATAAGTGACAAACTCAAGGCCGTAAAAATGAAACAGGTCAAATGGAATGTGGACTTTAATCCCACAGTTTCTAACATTCAGAGACTTAAATTTCAAGCCAGCGCAAACAGCGAAGAAACTACTTTTATCGCCAAAACAGACAACGGTAAACTAAAATTTTTCTTTGGTGACCACAGCAGTCACGCTGGCGATTTTGTTTTCCAGGATGGTGTGGGTGTGTTGAACAAACCATGGAACTGGCCAGTGAATGCCGTGATTGGTATTCTAAATTTGTCCGGCGACAAAAACATGAAAATCAGCGATGAAGGTGTTATGCAGATCACTGTTGATTCAGGCATTGCAGAATACAACTATCTACTGCCAGCTCAACAAAAATAAACAAAGCCATATACTCCGGCAACCGTTATGTACAGGCGAACAACGGCAATCCCAGCATGAACTATGTCCATGAGTCAAGATGATCTAACTAGCAAACAGCAGGACTATGCTGTGTTCTTGCCGGCCATCAGCGGATTCTATGCCACTTTTATCGGCAAACAACGAGATACATCTGGGTCTCCTTATGTTGATCTTGCCAGGATGCCAGTAGGCGTACAGGATATGGAACAGATGAACTGGCTCAACAGCCAAAAATCTTTGTTTCCTTATAAATGGAGTTTGTACTCAGGTGGACATGCTAATCTAGATCTAAACAAACAGGACTGGAGTGAGGACATGGTTCGTAATCGCGAACCTGGCTCATTCATACTAGGCGACTCGGGTGGATTCCAGATTGCCAAGGGTTTGTGGGAAGGTGATTGGAAGGCCAATTCAGGTTGTGCCAAGGCAGAAAAGAAACGCAGTTCTATACTCAAATGGCTAGACGGTATCGCTGACTACGGCATGATCCTTGACATACCTACCTGGGTCATACACGACAAAAAAGCTTCACGAGCTTGTCAGATAACCACGCTGCAAGAAGCAGTAGATGCCACCAAGTACAACAATGAGTATTTTATCAAGAATCGCAAAGGTATTAAAGATGGTGGTGCTAGATTCTTGAATGTGTTGCAAGGCGATAATCATACCAGTGCCGACGAATGGTATGACACCATGAAAGTGTACTGTGATCCTGTTGCATATCCAGGAAAGCATTTTGATGGATGGGCCATGGGCGGACAGAACATGTGCGATGTGCATCTTGTGCTAAAAAGATTGGTTGCTTTACGCCATGACAACCTGTTGCAAGAAGGTGTACATGACTGGATGCACTTTTTAGGTACCAGCAAATTAGAATGGGCATTGTTGCTCACTGATATTCAACGAGCCGTGCGAAAATATGTTAATCCTAATTTTACCATTAGTTTTGATTGTGCAAGTCCGTTCTTGGCTACAGCAAATGGCCAAATGTATCATCATATAGATCTGCCTCACAACGACAAATGGTGCTATAGAATGGGGCCCAGTGCGGATGACAAGAAGTATGCTGTTGACACAAGAAGTTTCCGAGACACTGTACTACAGGATAATGTTTTTCCACATTTTGATGAAAGCCCAATAAGCCGGCATCTACAGATCAAAGATGTGTGTATATACAAACCTGGTGATAAAAACAAGATTGGCAAGGAAGGCAAAACATCTTGGGACAGCTTTTCATATGCGCTCATGATGGGTCATAATGTATGGACGCATATTGAAGCTGTGCAAAGAGCCAATCAAGAGTACGATGCAGGCACATGGCCAGCCATGATGTGGAACCAAGGCACTAAAGGTCGCACAGGCGATCATGCTCGTTTTCGAGACATTGTAGATGCAGTTTTTGCTGCGCCTACCAAACAAGATAGCCTAGACATAATTGAACACTACAACAGATACTGGATGGACATAGTGGGCACTCGTGGATTCAAAGGTGACAAGACCCGGAATGCTCATAGTCAATTTAATGTACTATTTGAATTTGTAGAACCAGAAGCACAGGAGACCGAAGCCGATGAGAAAATGGCAGAAGAAGCAGCAGAAGCTAGACTTGGAAACATACTTAGACTCGATCACGGAGGAGAATGAAATGGGTGACATCAAAAATAGAATCCGTCATTTGGAAGAGATGCATAGAGTCATTGATCTCAAAATTACAGAAATGGAGCGACATTCTCATGTGGATGAACAAAAGGTTGCAGAATTAAAGAAACAGAAGTTAAAATACAAGGACGAAATTTCAAGACTCACACGCCTTGAATGGGAAGACAAACACGAACGCCTACCCGAGGATTACAATGATCACTAATATCCTAACCATTGAAAGTCTCAAAATATGATGAACAGAACAGGCCACGAATCAGTCCAAATGTTTGTTGGCACCGAAGTAGAGCATAGTCCTGCCTATGGCATGAAAACATTATTCGTAATTGGCGTACAGGATCCTAAGAATATTGTGACTGCTGCACAGCGCAACAACTGTGAGCATATCTACTTCGGTGCAAACCAAAGTTTTCCTAATCCTGTTGTGAACGATGCCGACACATGGCATGCCTGGGAAAGCATGATTGGTGCGTGTCTCATGCATGGCGCATGGTGTACGCTGGATCTAGATCTAAAGTCAGCTGAAGGACTTTTGGAAGGCAGTTTGATCGAACATGATAGATTTATACCCATGATCAGTGTTAAACTACCATATGCCAAATTGTACAACTACAATACAATTATCAAAATTGACGACAAAGATTTTCAAGCTACAAATCCTGGTGTCTGGTGTCATAGTTTGCATGATCTAAAAAATCGTGCGGTGTTTACAGACTGGTCTAAATACTCTCAAGACGAGGTGATAACATGAAAGAATTTTTAATTAGAGATGAACCTGCATTTAGATTAAAAGGGCGTATGAACAAGTGTCTAAGCCCGGAGAATCTTTGGTGCGTGGAGTTTACCGGAGAAAGCCTAAATGATCAAGGTGAAATAGTTAATGACAGCACCTATCAGTTTTTCCTTGAGGATGCACACATACAAAACATGGTAAAAGGGCTACTGTCATGACCTGTGACACTTGCGGCAAAGAGTACACTCCGGCCTGTGACTACAATCAAGGTCGATGCCCATTGCATCCACCCATGTGGAATTTTACTCCATATCACTTTCGATATCTAACATTAATTAACACTATCAAAGGATGGTTTGGCAAATGAGTATTTTTGCAGAACGCGAACAAACAAATATTAACAGCGAAGTTGCAGATCGCATGATCTGGGTACGATTTCAAAAAGAAGGCATACATAAATACCCAGCAGCACTGGAGGATCCTCGTCTTGCGGATGTATCTTTTCTTGGTTACCCTCATCGCCATATCTTTCACTTTCGGGTGTCAATCTCTGTGTTCCACAATGATCGGGACATCGAGTTCATCCAATTCAAACGATGGCTGGAAAGCCTGTATAATGGTTCCAATTCGGTTCTAGAACTGGATTACAAAAGCTGCGAAATGATCGCAGACGACTTGTACACTCAAATCAACTTGCGCTATCCTGGCAGACATGTTATTATCTCTGTAAGCGAAGACGACGAAAACGGTTGCGAAATTGTTTATCGAGATCCCCGCACCCCAGAAAAAACTTTTTACCATCCAGTATAATAGGAGAAATCAAGATGGCAAACCCAAAGTGGCTTACCAAATACTTTGTTATGAAACCAGAAGTCAATCAAATCTATGATGACTTGGAAAAATATCGCGAGTTCTGTGTTTCACACGGTCGTGTATTTAATGAGGCAGCATTGTACAATGAACGCGATAAAGATTTTTCTGATTTCATGCGTTTCAAAGAACGAGGATATACTAAAAATCACTGGAACTGGGCTAACAAAGATCCAAACGAGGCTCCACGCAAGCCTTTCAATCGAGACAATCGTGGCCCAAGAGGGTTGAACAACTATAGATCAGGAAATCGCAACAATGCGTAAACTCTACTACATGGGTCTTGAATCATACAAAGCCCGTTACACACTACAACTCACAGAGTGGAACCGGCGTGTGTTTGAGCGGCGCGGTCTAGATGTTAGTTATGTTCCTGGCCTTACACTAGACAACGGGCAAAAGATCGTGGTTGGTCAGGTGTTGGATGCACACGGCCGCAGCTACTTTGGCATGAGCCAATTGATGAATCTGGTGCGACTGATGCAACAAGGAGAAGTCACAAGTGAAGACGTTATCTACTTTGAAGACATGTTTCAACCCGGTATCGAGAGCTTACCTTACATTCTCAATCAAGTGCCTGAGTCTCTGCGTCCTAGGATTTTTGTGCGTTGTCTTGCTCAAGCCATTGATCCTGATGATTTTGTACATGTATGGGGCATGTCAAAGTGGATGGGCATCTATGAAAAAATGGTATGCGAGTTGGTGCGAGACTCCGGGGGTGCGATCCTAGCCACCAACGAAGAAATGGTCATGCACATGAAGATTGCTGGTTGGGACTGTCCTATCTACAACATATCCGGCCTGGCCTTTGGCAAGGAAGAAGTGCGCGAGCGTGTGCCCGGAGAACTCAAACCTTTCTTGGAAAGAGCCATGCGGGTGGGATTTGCAGCTCGTTGGGATCAAGAGAAACAGCCAAATTTTTACATGGACTTGATTGAACTGTACAACCAACGCAATCCTGGCAATCAAGTGGAGTTTTGTGTATTCTCTGGTGCGCCATTGCGTAGCAACAACGACAGCTACATGGCTCGTACACGACAGATGCAGGCCGACGGTAGATTGAAGATCCATCAGGACTTGGAAAAAAATGTGTACTATGCTCTGCTCAATGATACTCGTGTGCTGTTTAATTGCGCCCTTCAAGATTGGGTTTCCAACACAGTCTCGGAAGCAGATACTCTTGGGTGCAATGTTCTATATCCTGCTTATAGGTCTTTCCCTGAAACTTTTGCTAATGACCATACAAGACTATATGTTCCTTGGTCATTAAAAGACGCTTGTAAAAAACTGGAAAAACTCTTGTACATGGAGAGTCCAAGGATAGGACAAATTTCAGACTGGACCAACGGCACCGTGGATCGCATTGTTGACATCATGCAAGGTTCTGGCGAGCAATGGCTACGCATGAGCACTGACTATCGTAAACACACTCACGAAAGTAAATTCTAATCATGATTTATGTCCTCGGAATTCTTCTGGTAGTGGCCATGTATTTTTTCATACGCATGGTTGACAGCGAAACCAAACATCATGACCAGGATCCTGATGGACTTTGAGTTGTGGCACCAATTGTTAACTGAAACTGTGTATTGGCACGACATCAATCCTAGCATGGCTCGCGACATCTTGCAACGCAGTGCTGTGGCTTGGGCACATGATCAGAAATTTTTCATGCAATCTGGATCCGAGCGTGTGGACATGACAAAACTTTTTGAACAGTATAAACTACTAGAAACTCTCAAAGGAACTTATCATGGTGAAGAAATCAACTCAAAACACTGCTGAACCAGTTAACCCGGACCACGAACATCTGATCAAAGTACTGAAGTTCACACCGCGAACTTATAAAATCCAGCTGTGGGGCTACGGCGGCGAGTACGCCATGGGCACAGTTGATAGAAACATATACGATTACTTTCGCAAACGCAGACTGAGTGTGGCTGATTTTGCCTGGGACAGTGATTACGCTGAAACACATAATATACCAGAATCCATGTGGCCATTTTTTCCAGGATCTTGGCATGAATGCGAAAACATGGGACATGTGTACGGAGTAGACCGAGCATCTGGCACCATGCAGATTTTGGATGAAAATAGCGAAGTAGTGTATGAACGCAGTTTAGAAGCACTTGATGGGTGTGATGTAGAGTTGACCACTCGCGACGAAATTTGGATTGACAGCCAACCCAAAGGCACAGTTGTATTTTTTGGTTATACTGCTGACAAAGGAACTTTCTTCTCAGCAGACATAGAACTCAGTGCTCCTTTTGATCCAGAAAAACTATGCTTGATCATAGATGATTTTGATTCAAATGAGATTATCACAGGTGCAGAGTACGATGGTGAAGAACTGTGCAATGATGGCGGTGATACCAATGGCAAAGGATCTGATTTTGCATTTTACATTGCAGGCAGTAACACTGCGGACCAAGGGTACACAAGATATCGTGACATGGACGATATCAAATACGGGCTCACTGATTGGTTTCCTAAAAAAACTAAACCTGTAGTTGCAGGCAAGTATGAAGTAGAAGACAAGCAGGGACATATCTATTATGCCATATGGTCTGGCAAGTTCTGGCACAGTGAATGGGGGGGAACAAAAACGCCCTTAAAAATTAAACAATGGCGAGGGATTGCCTATGACCCAGATGAGCAGTTTCATCGTGACGAATTGTATCAAATGTATTTGTCACTTGCTGTTGAAGAGCAAGATGAAGTATTAAATTGCGATCACTGCGGTTGGAGTGGTAGTGCCAACAACACCAATGACTGGGATGGCCAAATGTGTTGCCCTGACTGTGGTGAACCTGTACAATCTATCAATTGAGGAGATATCATGGCTATATGGACTGTTAAGAACTACTACAAAAAAACCGTTGAAGAGCATGAACATTTTGTCAAGGACGGTAAAGAAATCACACGCAAAATTGGTTGGCGTACTGGCTCTTGGACTGTGACTACCACAGACGACAATCCTCCGGAATTTGAATATGATTTTGTACCCGGTGGTGACGGTCGCAAAGACAGTATTGACATGAACAACTGTTACAACAACAACATTGAGAATGTTGAACTGATTGAAACCTGGGATGGCTGTTGGGAAGATATTGATTTTCCAGATGACATGTCGGAAGAAGAACAAGATAGTTTGATGGAACTGATCGAAGAAGAAGGATTCTATGCACTAGAGGATCAAGAAGATTGGTATTTAAGTGACACCGAATGCTGGATATGGGGTCCTATTGAAATTGTCAATGAGCAAGAAGAAACAGTTCGTATTATCATTGCAGATGAGCATGGCAATGTAACAGACTTCAAAGAAGATGAGTGATACAGATCCCAAAGACGAGTTAGACAAGATAAAAAAAGACCTCAAAAAGAAAAAGAAATTAGCTGTGCCTGAGGAATTTTTAGACAATGCCAAAAGCTACGAAGACAAGCAGATGCTGGTACAGGTGTTAACGGAAAAAGAAAAAGGTAGAGTGGTTCTACTGGTTAAAAGCATGTTGTCAGACGCAGTTAAAAAAAGAGATAAAAAATGATCAAAGTATTTGTTACAGGAGCAACTGGTTACATTGGTAGCCATGTGTGTAAGAAATTAAAAGAAGATGGTTATGAAGTAATTGGTCTTGATCGTGTGCGCAGAGAACACACTCTGAAACACATGGATCAGTTCATTGAAGCTGATTATCATAGCCCAACCTGCGTTGATGCACTGGTACAGCATGCACCCCAAGCGGTAGTTCATCTGGCAGGTACCAGTTTGGTAGGTCCAAGCGTGGCCAATCCTGGCGAGTACTACACAAACAATGTGGCAAAGACTGCTGCTTTACTCAATTCACTTAGATATCTTGACACTACGCCTGTGGTTGTTTTTTCCAGCAGTGCAGCAGTGTATGGAGCGCCTGACAAAGACAACATCCAGGAACAAGATCCTTACAATCCTCTAAGTCCTTATGGCCAGAGCAAGGCCATGATAGAAATCATGCTTACAGATTTCAATAGAGCGTATGGAATGAAGAGTGCAAGTTTGCGCTTCTTCAACGCCTGCGGTGCAGATGAATCAGGCACATTAGGACAAGCACCTGACGCCACACACATAGTGGCAAGACTTCTTGAGAGCATACGAAATGACACTGTGTTTACTCTGAATGGCAACGATTATAATACACCAGATGGCACTTGCATACGAGACTATGTGCATGTGACTGATCTAGCCAATGCACATAGCCTGGCAGTTTCTTATCTGTTAAGCGACATGGAATCGTGTTTGGCACTTAATCTTGGATCGTCACAAGGTTATAGCAACCAGCAAGTGATGGATTGCGTGACTAAAGAAATTGGAGAAATTCGCACAGCCATTGGCCCTCGAAGGCCTGGAGATCCTGATCGATTGGTTGCAAGCAATCAATTGGCAAAAACAATTCTAGGATGGAGTCCTGAACATTCAGATCTGAGCAATATTGTGCGTTCAGCCTGGAACTGGTATAATAACCCATCAAATTCAGTTGACACAACATCTAAATAAATCTATAATAAAACGCTAGCCATCCTCGGCTATAACTCGGAGAAATAAATGGTTTACAACAAAGCACACATTAGTAATAATTCAGAAACAGGATTAGATGCTATGCCCGGCAATGGCGGATATGAAATAGGCCAAGCACATAAACATCTTGCATTCAAGATGCGGCGAGATGGTAAAAGATTTTGGGCCGGAGACAATATCAGCGAATATGTTGATGATTACATGAAAACACAGTTGATAGATGAAGCCACAACTGCGTTTGAACAAGTACTAGATACACTGTTAATAGATAGAGAAACAGATCCTAACAGTCAAGGTACAGCTCGGCGATTGGCCAAGATGTACTTTCATGAAATTATGGCAGGCAGATATGATCCATCACCCAGCGCCACAGCATTTCCAAACGATACACAAGACCGTTATGACGGCATGCTAGTTGTCCGCAGCGAGCTTCGCAGTATGTGCAGTCATCATCATCAACCAGTTAATGGAGTGGCATATATTGGAATCATTGCTGCCGAAAAACTCATTGGACTGTCTAAGTACACTCGCCTTGCTCAATGGTGTGCTCGCCGTGGTACACTACAGGAAGAGTTATGCAATGACATTGCTAGAGAGATCATGAAAGCCACTGGAAGTCGAGATGTAGGTGTATACATTCAAGCCACACACGGATGTTGTGAAAACCGTGGCATCATGGCACATAGTTCATTGACTCAAACAACTGTGCTCACTGGCGTATTCAAAAGTGATCCAGGAGTTAAGAAAGAGTTCATGGACAATATCAAACTACAACAGGAGTTTGCTCCACGATGAAAAATTTGAATAAACTTCATGAGATTGTATGGCAACAGATAGATAACCTGTGTGGCGAAGGTTACGAAGTAATTGAAATCGCAGCAGTTCTGAGCACAGCAGGCCTTTCTTTATACAGAAGTGCGTTAAATGAAACTGATTACAACAACATGGTAGATAACATTAGTGACTTGCGTGGCAAAGTTATAAAGATAACGCCACCAAGCATCAACTAGGAGCATTGATGAAAACAGCTAAGGAAATAACAGAAAATTTAATCAGTAGAGCCAAGGCCATGCAAAAGTTCCGCATTGTAAGGCAGCTGGACGATGCTGATATTATTTTAAGCGCAGGGGTAGTACCATTTGATCTAAAGATCAACAAAAGCGGACGCATGGTTGCCACAGTGTATGCCATAACTCTGGAAGAAGCAGAAAACCAAGTTGACGCTTGGCTTAGACAACTAGAAGGAGACGATTTATGAAAAAAGATATTATTAAGGCAACACAGGCGCATCTTGAAGCAGGCATCGAAAAACACAAAACCAACATTGAAGTGATGTTGGAAAACCCAATGGCTATTCACGACCATACCGATATCATGAGTGCCATTGATTCTGAATTGAGCAAGATGAGTGAACATTGCGACAAACTTGAAACACTTAATACCTATTGGAATTTGAAGAATCAAAAATGAATGCTCAAAGAGAAAAAGACTCTGCAGATTTTGATTTAGAATCTTTCATTGAATTGTTTGATGAAGCACTAACCAGTGACGATCCCAGTGTGCAAAAGGCACTGCAACACCTAATGGTTATTGCCTCGCTGGCCCGTAATCATAATGCACACGGCGACCGTCGCTACCAGCTGTGGCAAGGACCCATGCGCAGACTGTTTGAAGATGTAAAAAACCTGCAACTGAGGTTGGAAAAACTTGAGACAAAAGATTCTACTCATGCTCAAAACAGTGCTATGGCAAAAAGCACAACTAGTTATGCTTTTGACCCCCCTAATTCGGCAGGGGAAACCATTGCAGAAAGAGTGGACGATCTGTTAAAATCAAACTACAAAGGCTCTAGCGTGGGCACAGTTGATGTCAAAATTTCTTGAATGTCTGCAGCCCATGAGACCAGATCTCATGGTACAACAGCAGGTCAGCAACTCATGGGAACACATGATTGGGGTTATCATGCTCAATCAAACCAGTCGCGTAACTGTAAAAAAAGTATTACCCGAATTCTTGTATTGGTTTCCTTGGCCTAAAGTGTTGATTAATGCTGACGAAGATTTTGTCAAAAGTATTATACAGCCTCTGGGCATGGTCAATGTACGGTACACAAGATTGCTAAGAATGAGTAAGGACTACTTGACCTGGAATGGCAATGATGCTACAATGCTGTATGGTATCGGCAAATATGGTTCCGATTCATATGAGATTTTCTTCAAACAGAACTATTCAGTTGAGCCTACAGACAAAGAACTGAGACGTTATCTAGAAGAAGAAGTATTCGATGATTGAACTAGTAACTTTGTTTATACCTGTAATAGTCGTGTGTAGCATACCTGCTGAAAAATGTGAGCTGATACAATACCAAGGCTATTTTCGAGATAGAAAAACATGTTACCAACACATCAATACCACTATGAATTCACGCACGCCATTGCAAGAACACCTGCACATGAATTCTTGGTGTGTGAGCATAGAAGTACCCGGGATAGATCAGAAATACATTCCCAAACCCACTTGATTGGTCAATCCGATGTTGCTTAAATTGCTAGAAAAACTCAAACGGAAGAGAATCATCATGGATAGAGTTAGCGACGAACCCTATCTTGAAAGATATTATCTATTCTTGAAAGAACGCAATCGTTTTCCATTCAATATTTTCTTACATAAATTCCTTAAAGGAGATCTCGACGATGTACATGATCACCCATGGCCGTATTGTACTTTTATACTTGCGGGAGGTTATTACGAATGGGTACCAGAGTTTGATGACTCAGGTACCAAGATCGGTGAAACACGGCATTGGCGTGGTCCTGGCCATTTCCGCCGTTGCCGGGCTGGTAGCTTTCATCGTATTGAACTTAAGGATGGCGTAACTGCTTGGACCTTGTTCATGCCAGGTCCACACAAAAGAGAATGGGGATTTTTGGTAGGTAAAGATCCAAATAAAGATTGGGAACACAATGAAAGTTATCTCGCCCGGCGTGGGGGCACTAAAGCCGTTTAAGATCCATACCTATGCCAGCTCATGTGTAAATTTTACGAGGCAATTATCAATCACGACATAAAGGTACCAGAATATGACAACTCCTAACAAAATTGTTACCATCAGCTATGAACAGTTAAATGGTTACATCCACAGTATCATAAGACAGATGCACAAATTTCATTTCCAACCTGACTACATTGTTGGCATATCTCGTGGCGGTCTTGTGCCAGCTGTGTTGCTAAGTCAATATCTGGATGTACCGCTGCATACTCTTGACGTTAGCTTTCGTGACAACGATATGGGACCAGAAAGCAACTTGTGGATGGCCGAGGCTGCCTTTGGTTATGTACCTACAGACATTGTTCCTAGACCCCAAGACACACCTGTAACTGACCCCAAACTTCGCAAAAACATTTTAATTGTAGATGATATCAATGATACTGGGCGCACATTGCAATGGATCAAGGACGATTGGGAGTCTGGTTGCTTGCCCCGCGACGAAATCTGGAACGATATCTGGCATCATAATGTTCAATTTGCCACCGTTGTAGACAATGATTCAAGCGAATTCAAAGGCGTGGACTTTGCAGGACTAATTATTAACAAACATGAAAACCCTTGCTGGATTGAATTCCCTTGGGAGAATTGGTGGGCAAAATGATTAATGGCAAAAAAATAGGATTTACCGCAAGCACATTTGATTTACTACATGCAGGGCATGTGGCTATGTTGAAAGAAGCAAAAGAACATTGTGAATATCTTATCTGCGCTTTGCAGAATGATCCAACACTGGATCGTCCTAGCAAGAACAAACCTGTGCAGAGTATTGTGGAACGGCAACTGCAACTTGTTGCCTGTAAGTATGTTGATGAGGTTTGGGTGTACAATACTGAAAAGGATCTAGAGGATCTGCTGCTGATACTGCCAATTGATGTGCGTATTCTAGGAGTAGAATACGAAGGCAAAGAGTTCACAGGGCGAGAAATTTGTCACAAGCGTGGCATTGACTTGTTCTTTAATGGCCGTGACCACAGTTTCAGTTCCAGTGAATTACGCCAACGAGTGGCCAGTGCTGAAGAAATCAAAAGCAAATTGGCCAAAGAAGGAGCGTTTGACAGTATTCCAGATGACCGCAAAGGTCCAAGCGAGAAATAAAACCAGCGGTCTTTCGGCGTCATCCCGCTTTACAAACTCTGCCGCCTATGCTAAACTTTAACATAGGAGAAGTACCATGGCAAGACATTTTTCAACAAAAACATACGGCAACGATCGCGGCTATTCATGCTGTTTCAGACAGTGGCAGGCCACTCACAGCCATTGCAGTCTCATGCATGGCTACAGTTTAGGTTTCCGTTTTGTGTTTGAAGCCGAACAACTGGACGAACGCAATTGGGTTCAAGACTTTGGCGGACTCAAAGAAATCAAGACTTGGCTGGACACACAGTTTGATCATACCACCGTTATCGCTGAAGATGATCCGCTACTGGATCGTTTCAAACAAATGGCAGGGTGGAGTCGCATGGCCGAGGTTGATGGCAACCCAGATGAAGTTCAGAAAAACCCATACCATAATCAAGGTGTAATTGATTTGCGAATTGTTCCTGCTGTGGGATGCGAGGCATTTTCAGAATTTGTTTACAAATATGTTGCACAATGGCTAGCTGCTGATCCAACCAACAAATACCAAAACTTGCTAGGCGACGATCACCAAAGAGTTAAATTAATTAGTGTTGAAGTGTTTGAACACGCTGGCAACAGTGCCATCTACGAAGGATAATCATGACCATATACAAACGCATATTTAATGGGCCAGATCATATTGAAGACAGCAATGCTCCATGGGATGACACTGTAAGAAAAGACTTCCACATAGCAGTATTCAACGACAAATACCCCTGTACGCCAGGACACTTGCTGTTTGTTCCGCAGTATAATAGTACCAGCATACTCAAAGAAGCCTTTGAAGATGCATTTGATTATGGCAAACGCATGGTAGATTCAGGAGAATGGGATGGTTTCAACATTGGATTTAATTATGGCGAAGCTGCGGGACAAACTGTGCCATGGCCTCATATCCATCTTATACCCCGTAGAAAAGGCGATGTACCGGACCCGGTGGGCGGTGTACGCAATACTATTCCGGGCAAGGGCAACTATAGAAAGACACCAACGCCAGACGCAGCATTAGTTGGTGACAGCGAAGGCGGAGACATAGACTGATGATAATTGTTACAGGCGATAGAGGCTTTATTGGTAGCGAGCTAAAGAAGCATCTAATAGATCAAGGACACACAGTTCATTCGCTTGATTGGGCAGACCGCGGCAAGACCTGGACTGCTACCGAACCCATTGAATGGATATTTCATATGGGTGCTATCAGTGAAACCAATGTGTTTGACTGGGATGCGCTGGTAAGGAAAAATATCCAAGACACACAGGCCTGGGTTCGTTTTGCTGAACAGCATGGATGCGGCATTACCTATGCATCAAGTGCCAGTGTGTATGGTCCATGGAGCAACAGTCCTGAGTGGGGACCATTCCAACCACAGCATCCTTATGGTGTGAGCAAAATTACCATTGACATGTGGTGTGCCGAGCAACGGTTCAAAGTGCCTGTGCAGGGCATGCGATTCTTCAATGTGTATGGTCGCAATGAAGGGCATAAAAATCAACCTAGTCCTGTGCGTAGATACATCGAAAGTGCTGCCACAACACGCAAACTCATGGTTTGGCATCACAATGGCAAACTAGGCTCAAGAGATTTTATCAGCGTGGACGATTGCATCCATGCCATGCTGCGTCTCAAAGATCTTGGTGTGAGTGGCGTGTATAACATTGGTACCGGGCAACAACTGACTTTCGAAGACATAGCACGAATGGTGCAAAAGCAGTTTGGTATAGAATCTGTGCAGGTGTATGTGACTCCCATGCCAGATCACATGATTGAAAAATATCAATGGGAGAGTCGTGCCAATCTAAATAAACTATTATCAGTGTTACCAGATTGGAATCCACTGTCAGTAGAGCAATGGCTTGACGCCAACTTTGAAACATTGTATAATAAGATACTTGAGGAAATAAAATGAGCAAAATCAAAATCAGTGAAATATTTTATAGCCTGCAGGGCGAAGGTCGTTATGTTGGTGTGCCTAGCGTGTTCTTACGCACGTTTGGTTGCAACTTTACATGCGGTGGATTTGGCATGCCGCATGGAGAAATTAGTATTGAGCGTGATGCCGTAGACCCCAGCAAGTATAAAACATTTAACAGCTTGCCCCTTGTGCATACAGGTTGCGATAGCTATGCCAGCTGGGATCCACGATTCAAAGATCTCAGTCCCATGCTAGAAACCGACGCCGTTGTTGAGAGAATGTTGGAACTAACACCAAACAATCGTTGGCATCAGTATTCAGGCAATCCTGTACATCTGGTGATCACAGGCGGTGAGCCACTGCTGGGTTGGCAACGTGCATACCCAGACCTATTAGAACATCCTAGAATGATCGATCTAGATTATATTACTTTTGAAACAAATGGAACACAACATCTTGACGAAGAGTTCAAAGCATATATCGAGCAATGGCATACTGTTTGGCGTGGTACCACCGAAGACGATCACCAACAATACATTGGTCGTTGGAGAGAGATGCAATTTTCTGTTAGTCCTAAGCTAAGTGGTAGTGGTGAAAAATGGCAGGATGCTATCAAACCAGAAATTATCACTGAATATCAGCAGTTTGGAATGACATACTTAAAATTTGTTGTAGGCACACATGACGCAATGTTAGAAGTTGAGCGAGCTGTAAATGAGTACCGTAATGCTGGGTTTATGGGACAAGTTTATATTATGCCAGTTGGCGGCACTACCGAGTTATACGATGTTCATAAAAAAGACATTGCCGAATTTGCATTGAATCTAGGCTATAATTACAGCCCACGTCTGCATGTAGACTTGTGGGGCAATGGCTGGGGCAAATAAACATGGCCACTGCTAAGAAAACAGGTGCTGCAAAAAAAGCAGCACCCAAAAAAGATACCAAGAAAGTTGTTGCCAAAACTATTCCACTCAAGGTAACGGCCAAAGCCAGAGATCCCAAGGCTGTGGCCACAAGAAAGAAAGAGCCTTATGTGGCTGTGATTGGTGTTGAATTGGACGACACCAATCCCGGCAACGGAGCATTTGAACTGGACTGGAACGAATATTTTGTTGCTAAACTTGTAAGAGCAGGTTACACAGGCAACGATGATGCCCAAATTGTGGACCGCTGGTTCCAGGACATTTGCCGAAATGTGGTCATGGAAAATTTCGAACAGTGGGAAGCCAATCAGCCCAGAGAAGATAGACTCACACTGCAACGCAAAGATTTGGGCAACGGCAGGACCGAAGTGAGCTGACTCCAAATTTAGTGGTTGACATGGAATAAATAAAGTGCTATTATTACTCCATGAACTACTTGATTGTCGATACTGCTAACACATTCTTTCGGGCTCGCCATGCAGCCCATAGAGCCAGCACACTGGAAGAAAAAGTAGGCTTTGCTATTCATGTGACTTTATCCAGTATCTACAAGGCCTGGCGTGATCAAAAGGCCAATCATGTGGTTATCTGCCTTGAGGGTAGAAGCTGGCGCAAGGACTACTACACTCCCTACAAGAAAAATCGTGCTGTGGCTCGTGCGGCACTCACCGATGCCGAACTAGAAGAAGATCGTGCATTTTGGCAGGCCTTTGACGATCTCAAAACATTCTTCTACGAAAAGTCCAACTGCACAGTCTTGCGTCACGAGAACCTTGAAGCAGATGATCTTGTGGCAGGCTGGATACAAAGTCATCCCGCAGACAATCATGTGATTGTGAGCAGCGACACAGACTACTATCAACTGTTAGCAGACAATGTCACACAGTACAATGGAGTGTCGGACGAACTTCACACACCGGAAGGCATCTTTGACTACAAAGGCCGGCGTGTGATAGACAAGAAGACCAAGGAACCCAAGGTTATTCCTGATCCAAAATGGCTGCTGTTTGAGAAGTGCATGCGTGGTGATGTGAGTGACAATGTGTTTTCGGCCTATCCAGGTGTGCGAGTAAAAGGCAGCAAGAACAAAGTAGGCCTGCAAGAAGCATTTGCCGACATGGACCGTAAAGGTTTCAATTGGAACAATCTCATGTTGCAACGCTGGGTTGACCATAATGAAATTGAACATCGCGTGTTGGATGATTACGAACGCAATCGCACCTTGATTGATCTTACTGCGCAACCTAATCATGTGAAGAGTTGGATGGCAGAAACCATTGCTATCAATTCTGTGACAAAAACTATTCCACAGATTGGAGTTAAGTTCATGAAGTTTTGCGGTAAACACAATCTTGTAAAAATTGGTGACCAGGCACAGCGGTATGTAGACTTTTTGAATGCTGGCTATCCGGAGAAAACATGAACAAAGAGTTGTTGAGAAAATTACAGTTACAAGCAGGTGGATCACACTATCCTGATATCAATCCGCAAATACAAGAAAAGTTTGCCGAGTTGATCGTCGGGGAGTGTTCTAGGATCGCCGATGATTGGGTGAATAACGAAGACAATGGTGAGAACTACCCCAGCGACAAGATCAAACAACATTTCGGAGTTGAAGAATGAACGAACGAATTAAAGAACTTGAATCCCAATGTTGGGAACCTCGACAGTATGGCCCTTCTTGGTTTAACTCAGAAAAGTTCGCCGAGTTGATTGTTAGGGAATGTATGTCAATTATCAAACAAGGGGATGGGTTAGGTAACGAAGATGATTTTGATAAAGGATTTCAAGCAGGAATAGCAATGGCATATAATCGCATTAGGGCACAAATGGGAGTTGAAGAATGAGCACACCTAAAATCGTTTTTGATCCTGCGTTTTTTGAAAACTTTGAAGGTACTCAGGAAGAGTTGGATCAAGCCATGGAAGAAATCGTGCAGATGTTTGAAGGTAAAACAGCCGAGGAGATCCGGGCCATGAGCCAACCGGTGGATTGGGACGATCTGGAGCCCGACCAAGCAGAAAAACTCGTCAACGCACTAGACTCCAAAGGAAGGTACTTGCAATGATCACTCTCAAAGAATGGATGGAACTGGTAGAATATCGCATCACTGAAGGCGACAATTACCTGTGGCAGTGTTTTGGAGATAACGCCTTCGGCCTCAGTTCTTGGAACGGAGACCACGATGGCTGTAGTTTTAACATCGTGTTTGATTCCAACACACAGGTGGTCTACACTGTTGAAGCCTGTGATTTCAAAAATCAGCGTGCCTATCGCATGATCAATCCCGATTACAAGGCAGCGCACGACGATGAAGCTCTCGATCGCAAGGTCGATCCCAAACAGGCCTGGGATGATGTTAACTATGTGGACCTAGAAACCGACGACGACTTTATCCAGAAGGCTCTGGCCATCCGCGCAGGTGAGGACTATGACACCCGAGTAGAAGTGCCCCTGGACTTGGATGAAACAGTTTTGTTCGAGCTGATGAAGGTAGCACATCAACAGGACATCACGCTGAATCAGCTGATAGAGCGCATCATACGAGATGCCATAGATCAAGCGGAAATGCTAAATGACTGGACCGGTGTCGGTCCACTAGACAGCCAATACCCCGATGGTGATGGATATTGGGTCGAGGATGGCGATAAAAGCAAGAAAAAGAAAAAGAAAAAGAAAAATGATGACTAAACCGGCCTCAAGTCCTGATCGACACAGTTTTCAACGAGAAGGCTATGTGAAACGCATGGAAGAAAAAGGTGAAACTCCCAACGAAGACTATATAAACATGTTTGCTCGCATACTCGAAGATCACAAACACAAGTTTGACGATCCCGCCAGCCGAGAAAACAACCTTGAGTATGATCTCCTGACCACTGACTGGATCTTGACCAAGGTACGAGAAAGCGATGCGTATGCGCAGAATCTCTACGCAGCCATGTGCAACACAGAGTGGCAAAAGCGCGAAGTCATGCCCATACTACGAGACGAATATTGGTCCTGCTCCTGGCGCTATGCTGGCGGCATTATCGCAGACATGCGTGAGCAAGGGGACTATATAGACTGGTATTGTTCGGGCATGGGTCCTGACGGAAATGGCAACGGTCACGGTAATGACCCCACTAAAACTTATGTGGGTGAAGGCGAAGTCACAGAAGAAATTGCCGATGACCTATACAAGCTAGGCTGGGTATGCAAAGAAGATAAGGGAGATTGACATGACTGAATTCAAAAAAGAAAAGTTTGGCTATGAGCCTACCACCATACAGCTCACTCGTGGCCAAATAACACAGATGTATGAAATGATTAATCATTTCAATGATCAAGAAACATTTGCTCTCAAGGTAGAAGATGGAAAACTGAGTTTTAATTTTACCATTGAATTTGAACCAGAAAATGACAAACAGAAAGCAAGGTAAAACCAGCATGACCGAACTCAAAGCAACCCCTGTGGTAAAAAATAAATTTTGGATTGTGGAAAAGGATGGTGAAAAAGTGGCCACTATCCAAACCACCAACGATGGCATTGTATGGGTAGACTCGGCCAGCAGAGAAAAGTATCCCACAATCAAGATGTTGGCCAACAAACACAATGTGGAATTTGTGAAACCCACTGCTAAAAAGAAAGAGAAACCTGCTGCTGAAGTAAATGGATTTCCTTCTGTAGGCAAACCTTACAATGCATTATATGATGTGAGTAAACGGTTACCAATTTACACCAAAAACAATAAAAGCAAAAGTTTTTACTGTGCCGGTTATTACCTTGTGAAGTTGAATCATAACTGGACCAAGGCATACAATCCTAAATTAATAACTTTGCAAAGATATGATTTTCAAGGACCGTGGCGCACCGCCGACGAACAATTGCAGGCTGCAAGGAAGTGTTATGGACTATAAACCTACCATGCATATTGTGAATTTTTCCGACAGAATTCGTGCATTGAATCAATTGCGTACCCCTGAACTGCGTCTGACCGCAGCGGAGGCAAATAATCTACATGCTGACATAACCACCATGCTGGCTGAAATAGCCAGGCTTCATCTTCAATTGCAAAATAATTCTAACCAGACAATTGAAGTACAACTAGATGGGGGCAAGTTCTAATATATGCCCAGATTTCTGTGATAAATAATATTACTAGGAAATTAAAATGAGTAGACCTAAACCGGTTGTGTTGTTGGAGCATGTGAACAAGACCACATTCAAAAGCGACCAAGTGCTAAACAGTGAAGGCATCTGGGCGGTATTCTACGACAGCAAACCAATCAATCTTAAGAATCATAATATTCTTATAGCCTATCCAGGGCCAAAGTATAAAAAAGTCAGTTTCAGTAATCCCGGACATGCCATCAATCTCGCAAAAAAATTAAACAGCCTTTTCAAGACTGATAAGTTTTCGGTGGTACTGCTCAAGCAAGGTGATCAAATCTATCCATAAACCTGGAAGGCAAAGACAATGGGAACAACAATTGTTTGCCAATGGCAAAATGCCTTCGGACCAAATTTGGCGTAATGTTCTAAACCCAAATAGTCTTAGACTTACTCTGGCAGCGCATCGTCTGCTGTTGCAAAATCAAATAAAATTTTATAAATTTCAACTGGACAGCATTACCAATCTTCAATTGCTTCAATTGGACAGATTATTAGCAAGTCCGTATTTTGTTCGTGATAGAAAACACATTGAACTAATGGGTGAACAGGATGCTATCATGCTGGAGTTGCATGCTAGTAATCTCAAACAATATTTAGATAACCTCGGCGATGAATAAATTTGTTAAAAACAACAGGGTGGCTGTGTTGACCAACCCAACAACCGGATGGTATACCGTACATCAAGATCAAACCAAATTGTTTGACCCAGACCTAGTGCAAAAAGTTTTGAATCAAGACCCTACTGCTCCGCCTGAACTAATAGTAGAATGGCTAGTACCAGGCGACCACTTTGTAGTAGAATGGTTTCAGGGCCTCGAGGTAATAAGAGTGTTTGTGCCAGACATCTTTTTACCATTTTCTCGTAACGATGCTTGGCTTGTGGCCTAGGTTGACAAAAACGCCACTACTGTTTTATACTACAGGTAAATTCTAGGAGATGTCATGAAAATTGGATTCAGTTTTGGCCGATGTGTGCGCGACCTTGTGAAGGGCATTGTCCAACAAGAAGATGTTCTTTGCATTATCGCTAGAACACACATGCTAACAGATGATCATGTAAAAACTGTGGTTGGCAGTTACCTGGCTGAACCTACCTATTTGTATGGTTTAGACAAACACACATGCGAAACAGTGGCTCTAGAATTGTTTCACAATGGAAAAATACTTGAGCCTCGTGCCAACGGCATTGGTGTGATGAAGGTTCCGCGTGAGTATGTTTGGATGGATCTTTTTCCTACCGTGGCCGAGCTGCAAAACGAAGGTGTTAGGCATGCATGGGAAAGTTATCGCATGCTAATTGGTCTTACTGAACAACTGCCAGAACACGGCGAAGAAAGCGTGTACAGACACAGCGAAAAACTTGTGCAGCACGAACTGACTGCAGAAGAAACTAAAGATCAAAAGAAAGCTATTGACCTACTCATAAGGCACATGGTGTGACTAAAAATAAAGAATATTTTAGAAACTGGCTGCGTAACATCTGGCTAGAAAACTGTCGTGAGCACGAAGAGTTTCACGAACTACCTTACTCTTTGAAAGAATATTGGCACAGATATAAATATTGGCTCAAACGCGAATACAGGCATCAACAGCGACATGGCAAAGCGTATAAAACAAAATCGATTGTTTCTGCTCAGCTGGGACATCCACGGACTTGAAAGCCTGATAGATCTTACCACGCTAGAGTCTTTGCGTGTTCAAGAAGAGCAGATGCGATTGTTGGCCATATTAAGCCATCCAGAGGCTAAGGATCCTGGCGATCGAACTGGCGCAGCATTGAATAGAACTATTCAATGTATCTTGTTGCGAGCTAGGGTAAACAGTCAGAGATTTTACGAAGTGTACACCATACAGGTAGACCCAAGTATAACAGAACAGCACATGTGGCAGTTATTTAACGATAGCCCCCAACAAGCGGCAGATTTAATACGCGAACGAGGTAACAAACTGTTTAGTAATCGTTTACCAAAAAACAGCATGGTGATTACATGACAGAAATCAATTTAATATGAACTGGGTCGAGTGGGTTGGCGCCAACGATTGATCTATTCAACCTTGCTGGATTGGCATCACGGGCATCTTGTGCTGGATTTTTAGCGGTTGACCAAAAAGGCTCCATTTTGCTATACTTGTGCTAGAGTAAAAAAGGAGCCAAAATGCAACCAGCAAACACACTTTATGCAAAAGTGTTGCTAAAAAAGCAACCATACAGCCAAAATGTTTTTAGTATTGTAATATGTGCTAGTACCGCACCAAACTTTACCAAAGCCAACGCACCTTATTATACCGAGCTTCCTTTGCAAGTAACCACGCTAGATCAGATTCATGCTAAAGTACACAATTTCCAAACATGGTCTAACACTGCCAGGGTAAGTTTATCAATCCATGCCAAAGTTTTTGGACATTTATTTGATGTTGCTTAAAAACTACAGCAACAAAACTTTGTTGACACAAATTCACATCTGCAATATACTAGTCCTGCAAATCACATTTTTAGGAGTTTAAGATGGCGGCACAGACAAGCGAAAATCGTACTCTCACAGCAATTGAAGCTCGCAAGACTATCATGCGATGCTTTAAGAAACAGCGTCCTGTATTTCTTTGGGGCCCTCCAGGCATCGGTAAATCCGAGCTTGTGGCAGGAATCACTGGCGAACTTGAAGGTTTCATGATCGACTTGCGACTAGGTCAAATGGAGCCCACTGACATTCGAGGCATTCCGTTTTACAACAAAGATCTGGGCAAGATGGATTGGGCTCCGCCTGTTGACTTGCCTGATCAAGAACTGGCTAGCCAGTATCCTATTATCGTTCTATTCTTGGACGAACTTAACTCAGCGGCGCCGGCTGTGCAAAGTGCGGCGTATCAGCTGATTCTAAATCGGCGTGTGGGCAAATATGTACTACCCGACAATGTGGTTATGGTTGCCGCCGGTAACCGCGAAAGCGACAAGGGTGTTACATTCCGCATGCCGACCCCTCTTGCCAACCGCTTTGTTCACCAGGAATTGCGTGTGGATCACGGCGCCTGGGAACAGTGGGCAGTGAACAATAAAATCCACAAAGATGTGGTCGGTTATATTGGCTTCGCTAAACAAGACTTGTTTGACTTTGACTCTCGCAGTCCCAGCCGTGCGTTTGCTTCTCCACGCACCTGGAGTTTCGTGAGCCAGTTTTGTGAAGACGAAGATACAACTGACGCAGAGTTAACTAACCTGATTGCAGGTACAGTTGGCGAAGGTATTGCCATCAAGTTTATGGCACACCGCAAGGTTGCAGGCAAGATGCCCAAGCCCGACGATGTGCTCAGCGGCAAAGTTACTACTCTTGACACCAAAGAAATTAGTGCTCAGTACTCGCTGGCAGTGAGCTTGTGCTACAGCCTGCAAGAGAAGTTTCAGGAAGTACAAGGCGACAAGGCCAAAATGGATGCATGGCACCCGTTGGCCGACAGGTTCCTCAAGTATATGATGGACAATTTCAACACTGAGTTGGTGGTCATGGGTTCGCGTATTGCACTCACCACCTACAACCTGCCGTTGATCCCCAACAAGCTCAAGAACTTTGACGAGTTCCACAAGAGATTTGGCAAGTACATCTTGGCTGCAAGTGCTCGCGAGAAATCCTAAAATGAACAGAGTGGGTTTGACCATAAACCCGCTCTGTTTTATAATACATACTCACACAAGGAGCCTGCATGTCAACAGCCAGCACAACACTTAACGAAAAAGTTAAGAAAAAAGATTTACCCAAGATTGAGTTTGATCAGAAGCGCGACAATGCCGTCCGCGAAAAACTAATCACTGCTCGTATTGCACTGTTACTCAAGGCGCCGTTCTTTGGCAATCTTGCAACTCGCATGAAGTTGATCAATGCCGATGACTGGTGTCCTACTGCAGCCACGGACGGCCGTAACTTTTATTACAATACTGTATTCGTTGAGAAGCTCCCGCCCAAGCAGTTAGAGTTCTTGGTCGGACATGAAGTGTTACATGCAGTATATGATCACATGAGTCGCCGAGGCGACCGTGATCCTATGATTTTTAATGTGGCCAATGACTTTGCTGTGAACAGCGATTTGGTTGATCAAAAAGTTGGTGAGCGCATCAATGTTGTGCCCATGCTGTACGATTCAAAATATCGCGGTATGAGTTCAGAAGAGATCTACGACGATCTCATGAAAAATGCCAAAAAAATATCTCTGGAACAGTTGGTTGAACAATTGTTAGATGAACACTTGGACGGCAACGGGGAGGACGGAGAAGGCGACGGCGAAAGTGACAAGGATGGTAAAGGTCGTCCGCGTTTGAGCGAAGAAGAAAAACAGCAGATTCGTGACGAGATTCGCGAAGCAGTACTGAATGCCGCTCAGCAGTCAGGTGCAGGCAACTTGCCTGCAGGTGTCAAGCGTCTGATCAAGGATTTGACTGAAAGTGTGATTGATTGGCGCTCATTGTTGGAACAGCAAATTCAGAGCACAATCAAGAGTGACTTTACTTGGATGAAGCCTAGTCGCAAAGGATGGCACATGGATGCTATCATGCCTGGCATGCTGCCTGGCACACAGATTGATATTTGTGTAGCAATTGACACTTCGGGTTCAATCAGCGAGCGCGACATCAAAGACTTCATGGCCGAGATCAAAGGCATCATGGAAGCCTACGATGAATACAAGATTCATGTGTGGTGCTTTGACACTGAGATTTACAATCCGCAGGTGTTTACTAGTGAAAACTTAGAAGACATTGCCAACTACCAACCAGCTGGTGGCGGCGGTACAGACTTTATGGCAAACTACGAATGGATGAAGGCCAACGATATTCAGCCCAAGAAGTTTGTAATGTTTACTGACGGTATGCCGTTTGGCGAGTGGGGTGAAGAAGCCTACTGCGATGTGTGCTGGATCATCAAAGGTAATCCTGGTTGTCAACCACCATTTGGTGTGTGGGCTCATTACGAGGAGGCGGCAAAAAGCAAATGAAGATTTGGTACTTTTTACAATGGCGATGGCGGCAGTTTGAAACATGGCAACGGTTCTGGCTGTTGGCCATGTTTCTTTTTGGTTGTGCTTTAACTGCTCCTGATGCGTACAAACAGTTTTTTGCAGTTCCTGCCGCAGTGATTATACTTGGCTATGTTGCTAAATGGATATTGTATGATGGTATCAAAAATGCCTGGAATAAGTACAATGAAGAACAGGAAGAAATTGTTAAGATAATTAAAGATTCCAAGTAGAAATGATACATCAAGAGTTAATTAGAGCGACTACTTTGTTAGTCGCTGTTTTTTTTATAGTCTATTATTTTACCCGTGCAGACCGCGAGGCCTCTGCTTTGCGTAGAGATTGCGGTATTATGGTTGAGCGCAATAAAATTACTGATCAACAGCGAGCTGACTGTGCTCACTATCTAAAAGAAATGCAAAAATACAAGTCCAAGTAAAATAAATATTTGCATGCTACCATTGCAAATACACCCGCAAAAACTCGACAACAGCACACTTGATGAACTTGAACAATTGATTCTCTCAAAGAGTCAATTGGTTCCTTATCAAGACTCTAAAGGTGTTTGGATCAATCAAGGGCTAGTGGCCAATCATCATATCTGGGATTGGGATAACCCGGACAATGCAGATGTCAAATCTGCCTTGGACGAAATCTTACATCCTTTACTAGGCAATTATATAAGCATGGCTAGTTATATACTTGAAAGTCAATTGCCATGGGATGTTCACAATGACTACATTATCGAATGCAAACACACCGACATAGAACCTTATTATGCTGTGATGATACCATTAGAAACTGTGTCTACCCGCACAGTGTTTTTTGATCAGTGGGCTGCATATAAAGACTTTGGCCGCTATAAACAAGAACACGGACCTATCCCCAATCATGTGCCTCATACTGAATGGAACAACATGCTTGGACATTGTAGAGCCCTGGATAGATTCTTTCTCAGCATACACAAAGTGTATGAATGGCAACGCGGCGACCTGGTGTTGTTTGATAGAAAACAATGGCATGCCAGTGACGATTATCGCAGTCGTTTGAAAAACAAACGAGCCATAATTTTGTTTACAAACAAACTGTAATTCGTTATAATACAGTATGGCGGATGAAAAACACACTTATCAATACACCATGCTCCCGATGGTGTTGGCCAGTAACGAAACCACTACCAATCCAACAGATTATTTAGAACTGTTAAACGCTTTGGGGCAAAGCGGGTACGAATTGGTAACCATACACAACGATGTATTCATCTTAAAGAAACATGTTATTTCCAGAAATCAATCCTCTTAATGTACACGGTCTCAGACGCATGGACTTTTGTCCTCCGCATTTTGTTCGTGTGCCTTTTGACTTGTGTGTAAATGAACAAAACATTTTAGATTGGGTCTATACAAATTTGTATGGTCGGTTTTATTTTGGAGATTATATCAGCATTGACAGCACAGGCAAGAGAATCATGTGCAAACTTTTGGCATTTGAGAATCATAGCGAAAGCACATACTTGGGGCTGTTCCTTGATCAAATCAATAACTCAAACAATGATAGTATTTGGTAAAGAAAAAATATTGGCTGGCAGTATTGCCGTAAATAAAATAGCAGTAATTCAAATGGAGAATTTATGAGTACAGTGGAATCACCCGAACCGCGTCCTACGCTTGGCGTAAACGATTTGGTGAACATTGCCCAGATTATACAATTGGCTACCAGCAGAGGCAGCTGGAAAACCGAAGAACTTAGCACAGTTGGCAATACCTATGACAAATTGATCGCATTTCTAGAAGCAGCTGGTGCTGTTACTAGAACTACGGCTGACGATACCGCACCGTCAACAGAAACAGCAGCGGAACCAAAGGAGAAAAAAAATGCTAAAGCACGTGGTAAAACACAATAATCGCCGAGCTGCACTGTTGTATCGCAGAGTGCCCGGTGAAGATCATATGTGTCTTTTGGTTTACAGCGATCTGCTGCCCAGAATGATTCATGACGAAATTATGAAGGTATTAGAAAGTGCTCCGGGTCAACAGGCAAGCGATTTAGCCGATGCCTTGTTTCGCAACATTATGCCTGACGGACGAAACACCCTTCAGGTATTGCATTCAGAAGGTATGATACAAAAAGTTCCTACCAATCAGGTTATTGTTCAAGCCAATGCCAAGAGTACTGTGCGACTAGATGAACTCAATGACATTCTAGACGAAATGGCTAAGGGCCAAGAAGCTGTACAACGCCTGGCAGAACTTGATACCAAAGTGACTGGTTGGAAACCAGGCATGCAAGAACGCGAAGCTGCCAAGCCAAAAGACAAAGTAGTAGAAGGTCGTGAGGTTGGTGCGCCACCAAATGCTGCCAAACCAGTAGAAGTACCTGCTGCCGACGGTATATTATCTGATTCAGATATCGCACAGAATTTACTGGCTCAAGCTCGGCGTATGCAGCGTGATGCTGAGAGTCTTATGGCAGAAGTAAAAAGGCTGACCGAAGAAGCAGCTTCACTAACCCCTGGTGTAAAGGTTAAGAAAACAAATGGCGCGAAAACCAAAGTCAAGGCGAATTAATGTAGATGCTCGTGACCGTTGGAAACAGATTCTTAAAACAGTATCTAAGGACGAAGTGCCAATTAACCTATTAGAAAAGGTGCATGTAAATCTCATTGATGGAACCATGGTCGAAGTTGATATTTTGCAATTATTAGCCGAAGGCCAGAACCCAGACGAAATCAAAGACGAACTCAATGATAAGTTGCGTAAAATGGATGAGATTATCAAGGATGTAGACTTTTTTATCAGTATAGAAACTGTAGCAAAAACTGTTCAACCAATCACAGACGACATCTTAAAACACCTTTCATGATTAGAAGTATATTTTCAGTAGACCAGCGGGGAGGCCTTGGCAACAAAGGCACCCTGCCCTGGGCCAATGACCCAGACGATATGGCATGGTTTAGAGAAGCCACAGAAGGACATGTGGTGGTCATGGGGCGCCGCACCTGGGACGATCCAAAATTTCTCAAGCCGATGCCAAAATGCACTTGCGTGGTACTAACAAGTAAGTCTTATATCCAACATGCTGTTGTCAAACGCGGAAATACAATTGATATAATAAAAGAGCTTCAATCAATTAATCCGCAAAAACATATTTGGGTAATTGGCGGTGCTGATCTGTTGATGAAAACCAAAGACATCTGTGAAGAAATGTGGGTAGCACATCGCAAGGGCAGTTACTACACTGATGTACGAGTAGACATGAACAGATATCTTTTAGGCACAAGAATAACCAGTAGCATGCCAAACCAAGCAAGAACTATCAATTGGTGTGTGTACAAACATTTTTTTAGACTAAAATGAAACAGTATCATGACGCATTGCGTACTGTGCTGGAGCAAGGCAAAGTACGCTCAGACCGCACCGGTGTAGGCACTTTGAGCATGTTTGGTATGCAGCAACGCTATGACCTGAGTGCAGGATTTCCTGCTGTTACTACAAAGAAGCTGGCTTGGAAGTCAGTGGTGTCAGAGTTGCTGTGGTTCATTGAAGGGTCAGGGGACGAGAGACGCTTGGCGGAAATTCTCCATGGTACGCGAGACCTAACCAAAGCAACCATCTGGACCGACAATGCCACGGCAACCTATTGGCAACACAAGGCAGAGTATGCAGGTGACCTAGGTAGGGTGTATGGCGTGCAATGGCGACACTGGCGAACAGCAGAAAAAGTTATTGGTGGTAGTTTTACCAATGAATTTGGCCATACATACACCATCAAAGGCGGAGTGAGTATAAAAGAAGTTGATCAGCTTAAAAAGTTAATTAAGGGTATCAAAACAGACCCATACGGACGAAGACATATATTAACTGCATGGAATCCAGGCGAATTAGAAGTCATGGCCTTGCCCCCGTGTCACTGTTTTGCACAATTTTATGTAGCCGATGGCCGGCTGTCGTGTCAGATGTATCAAAGATCCTGCGATATGTTTTTGGGTGTTCCCTTTAACATCGCGAGCTATAGTTTGCTCACACACATGATTGCTCATGTGTGTGGCTTGCAAGTAGGTGAGTTTGTTCATGTACTCGGCGATGCACACATATATCTGAATCATATAGAGCAGGTAAACGAACAAATGCAACGTGAACCATTCCCTGCTCCACGACTTTGGCTCAATCCTGACATAAAAGATATTACTCAGTTTCGAATTGAAGACATCCGGTTAGAAAACTACCAGAGTCACTCTAGCATTTCTGCAGACATGGCTGTATAATACAGTTATGATTGTGTTCAAAGAATTCTATATGGGCGATGTTGAAGATCCAGAACTTTATGCCGCCCAACCTATCATTAATTGGCAAAACAGTGATCAAGGAAGATGGGTCATGGAGCATGCGATTGAGACGCCTAGTTTTAGGATAATGCCTAGTCTAGAAACCTATGGATGGAAATGCGCCATTTACGGTGAACTTAACGAATGCGATGAAATCATATACAGGTTGAAGTACACATGAAAATTCTTGTTACAGGCGGTCTTGGACTTATTGGTCACAATGTTGTGCAGCGATTAGAACAGCAGCATGACATTTTTGTAACAGACACACGCACCACTTATGGTTTGATTCCGCAGGCAGAACTTGACATAATTATGCCTCAGCGCATCCAAAAGATTGTGAAAACATCGCGTATCTACGGTGTTGACATAGCAGACAATCAAGGCATGGACTGGATGTTTGACAAGCACAAACCAGACACTGTGATCCACTTAGCCAGCTTTCCCAGACAAAAGATTGTGAATGTAAATCCACGACTAGGATCGCGAGTTATGAGCGAGGGCCTGCTTAACCTGTTGGAATTATCAGTCAAACATCAAGTGGGCAAATTTGTGTACATCAGTTCTAGCATGGTATACGGAGACTTTGACGATCAAGTGACTGAAGATGCTGTGTGCAATCCACAAGGGCAATACGGCATAATGAAACTAGCAGGCGAGTGGTTGCTTAAAGATTACACTCGTCGTTATGGCATAAGCCATACCATTATCCGTCCTAGTGCGGTGTACGGCGAATTAGATGTTGAGGATCGTGTGATCAGCAAGTTTATTCTTAGCGCCATGCGAGGCGAAGTACTCAAGGTAAATGGAGCTGATGAAACGCTTGACTTTACCTATGTTGACGACGCTGCTGACGGTATAGTTGCCGCTGCCTGTAGTGCCTATACAAACAATAAAACTTACAATATTACCAAGAGTCATAGTCATAGTTTACTACGAGCAGCTGAATTGGCAGTAAACATAGTGGGGCAAGGTAGCATACAAGTCCAAGATAAAGATGCAGACTTTCCCAGCAGGGGCGCATTGAATATAGATGCTGCTCGAAGAGATTTTGGGTTTGATCCTAAAATAGATATTGAAGAAGGCTTTCGCAGGTATTATGATTGGTTAAAAAAATGAATGTGCCTTTTACTAATCTATATCAACAGTATCTTGATTGTGCAGTAGATATCAATCAGGCCATTGCTGACAGTGTGGTTAACAGCAGCTTTATCACAGGTCCAGACACAACCAAATTTGAAACTGCATTTGCAAAATATGTTGGTGCTGAAGATTGCGCAGCCACTGGATCAGGCACAACTGCTCTACTATGTGCCATGCGGGCTCTTGGCATAGGACCAGGTCACGAAGTATTGACCACTCCACATACTTTTGTTGCCACCACCGAAGCCATTGTGAGTGTTGGCGCTACTCCCGTGTTTGTTGACATTGATCCACTTACACATCTAATAGATCTAGACCAATTGGTTTCTAAAATTTCGCCCACGACCAAGGCAGTGCTCAGTGTTGACATTTATGGTCAATGTCCTAACATGGACCGTTTGAGAGAGATTTGCACAACGCACAATCTTTACCTTGTTGAAGACGCTGCACACAGTATTGGAAACTTTTGGAAACAGGAAAAAGTTGGCAGCATGGCAGATATAACTTGTTTTAGTTTTAACCCAGTTAAAAATCTAGGCGCCATGGGCGATGCCGGGGCTTGCACAGGCAACAAAGAATTGATGGACCGAGTGCGTGTGTATAGAGATCATGGTAGAACCGGTCGTTATGAAATAAAAGAAATTGGTTATAACGCTCGCATAGACAACATGCAGGCCAACATTGTGATGGCAAAACTGCCACATCTTAAAGATTGGTTGCAACGCAAACGCAGATTGTGCAATTTTTATTCTGACCAGTTGAGGAATTATGTTCAAATTCCTCGTATTGAACTTGGCAACACACACAGTTACTATGTGTATGTTATTCAAACTCCCAAAAGAGATGAACTCAAACGACACCTTCAGAACATGGGCATCGGCACTAATGTTCATTATGCCACCACTGTTCACAACCAGCCTGCCTTCTCTCAGTGGTACACACCCTGCCCTGTGGCAGAAAAAACAGTGAACGAGATATTGAGCTTGCCCTGTTGGTATAGCATGACTGAAGATCAAATCAGTTACATAGTAGATCAAATCAAGGCATTCGCGCAATGAACATGTGGTTGGTAGGTGCAGGCTATTGGGGTACAAAGCTTCATCATAGTCTCTCTCAACTGGGAGTTGATGCCAAGATCATTGACATAAAAAATAATCAAAGCATCAACGACATCGATACTCTTGATCCAGTAATTTTGGCCACGCCATTATGGAATCATTATGATCAATGCGTGCATTTACTGTCTCGTGGGCATGATGTTTATGTTGAAAAACCAGCTGCTGAATCTGCTGTGCAAGTGGCCAAAATGCAGTTAATACTACAGCCAAATCAATTGTTCATGGTTGGCCATATATTTTTGCACCATCCTCAATTGCAATTGATAAAAAACTGTCTTGATAAAAACAGCATTGGAACACTGCAACACATTACCAGTCGCAGACTCAACTGGGGCATATATCAAACAAGAACCACACCTGTGCTGAGTTTGGCTGCACACGACATAAGCATTGTGCAAAGTTTTAGCTCGCCCAACATGACAGTAACCTCTGCCCATGGCTGGCATCTAAGCAACGGCACACAGTTTGATCGTGTGTGGTTTGCAGGTGTTAGTAATCGTATCAGCTATGATATAGATGTCAGCTGGTGTTGGCCTGTACGGACCCGAGAAACTATATTCATTGGATCGCGTGGACAAATTGAATGGAACCAGGACAGTAATCAAGTGGTGATACATAATAATCGCATTATACACAACAGTGCAGAGCAAGGAAACACAGTTGAATTTGATTATGACTCTGCGTTGAGTCCGCTAGAGCACGAACTACAACATTGGGTTGAGTGTGTTAAAGCTCGTACACAACCCAGTACCAATATCACAAATGCATATGAAGTTGCTGTTACTATAGATCATGTGCATAAAGTTCTTGGAAATGCTCGTTGAGCCAGTCCCAACGAAACATGCGTTTCAGAGCTCGTGTGTCTGATAGGTTATCTTCAAAATATTTCACACCGTCCTTGGCTCCACGCATGACCCATTCTGCATGTTCTCCTGTGGCATGATTACACCAGACATGAATTCTGTATTTGGTTTCAATACAGTTATTGTCCAGATACCACTGAGTTAATTTGGCTGTTTCACGAAAAGCAGTGCGCCAGGCTCTATAAGGATCTGTTGCAAATTCACCATACACACTAACAATTGGAATACTTTCAGTTGCAAAACTCATGGTGTAGTCCATGCCAGAGATACCGTCCCAGTCTGGTGCCGCAAGCACAAGGTTCTTGTGATAAAGTATAATACCCATGTGCCCATAACACAAATCATTGCTGTTGTTGATGGCATTGAAAATATAGTGTTTGGGTTCTTGCCAACGGTCTGGTACAAAACCAAAATTCCAATCTTCATGTAACCTTGTTTTGGCAAATGTTGCGTAAAACCAAGGCGTACGGCTGATTTCTGCTGCCCGACGCAGTGCATGCTCCATTCCTTCAACTCCGTGTACTCGTTTGGCTTGTGGAAATCGTTTTTGCAGTATTGCATAGTTTTCATCAGCCTGTGGTTCGTCGTAGCTGATAAACACAATGTCTTGAGCTTGAGAGGGTAGGCATGGGTATTTGGCTAGAGTTGGATAATCATATGCCTGTGTATGTAGATGATTTTGCGCCACTCTTGGTACTAAACAAGTGGCATTATCAGCTGAGTAGGATATCAATTGCAGGGTTTCTTCGCCCCATAGAGCTGGTTCTGCATGAGTACTGGTACTGACAAAAGATTCTGCGCTGAAGTATTGATATTCACTAACAAAATCGGTTTGTTTTACACAAGTGGTAAAATCCTTATCATGATAAACCATAATTGGCCATGGCACCCTGGCAATCACTTCTGTATGATAGTTCACATGTTCAAACCAATGTAATTTTTCTGGTTGCTGCTGTAAAAACTGCTGTTTTGGAATCAGTAACACATCCCCATACTTTTGATTTGTAGTAGGCCAGGCATGTATTTGATTATTTTCCCACGGAGTTGGATCCCAGTCTAAATCAAAATTTTCAATGTCTGCGCAGCTGATGATAAACCAAAAGTGTTTGGTGTTGGCTTTGCGAACACATCTTGTTAGTGTGCTGAGAACATCTCCGTAGAACCTTGTGACCTGAGCGTGTGGATACTTTGCTATGATAGATTGTATATTGTGATCATGCGAGCCTAGGTCCACAATAAAAATATCATGCATCTTCATCTCTCCAGGTATGATGATATACGCATGCATGATCGGCAGTTTCTATACTGTGTATATCTAGATAGTCCGACAAAATATCCCAAACTTTGAATGGATCATCTGTGCCAAATGCTTCAGCTACATCTATCTGTCCAATTGGTAGATAACCAAGACTGTTGTTTGGATCCGTAGCATCAATACCGTTGTCTGCCAACCATTGTTTGAATTCTAACATTTGTTTGTCATGCCAGTCGAACACTCCATCTATTATGGTTTTTCCCCATTCAACATCAAATTCACCACTATAGTATTTAAGTTGCGTGATTGCCTCACACACAGTGTTAGTAAGTTCGGAAGCATGCTCGTCACGAAAAACTTCAAAATAAGTTTTGCCAATTTGTGCCCAATGCATGTACACTCCGCCAAACTTTCTGTTAAAACCATTTTGTAAAAACAATTGTCTATGTTCCGCAGTAAGTTCATATCTAGGCGCATGATCAAATGTAGTTATTTGACAAGGCCTGGTCCATTCAGGCAGCAGTAGATGCTTGCGTTGACTTAACACAAGATTTTCTATTTCATGACAAACTGTGTTTAATCTACCAATGGCTTTTTTAATAGGCTCTGGCGCAAGTCTTGCGTAGTTGCTAGGATTATCAATTGTGCCTTGTAATTTTTCAAAATGATTATGCACACGATTCATAATCTCGTGCTTGGTACTATGAAATAACATTTCAGGATACATCTGTGTTGGCGCTGCATATTCTTGACCAAAGCGTACCACATCTGGTGCAAACCATTCTTCTATTCGGTAAGGAGCCAGTCCGTACTGTTTCCAGTCGTGTGTATTAATAGCATAAACTGAATTGTTTAATACTGAACATAGATATTCAATACTACGGAGTGTACGAGGAAAACCCAAGAAGCAGTAGCTTTTGTTCAACCTAAGGCCGTTGGCAAGCACACGATTCAATGCCGCTAACCAATCACAAGCTAAAGAATTGTTTTCAGTTGTAATCATGTAAGGTAACTTGTTCCCTACGCTATTGATTAGTGTTACTTGTACTTGATTTTTTGCCACCATTTCAATACCTCAGGTCTTTGTGCTAGAATACACTCTAGTGTGTAAGTATCTTGTCTGTGTGATTCTAAGTTATCTACTGTAAACTTGGCTTTACGCAATCCTGCTTGCCAAGTGTCTGGCCATTGTTCAGCAAAGGTAGGTCTAGTTTTTAGTCGTTCAAGCATTTCCTGCAACGGTCCTTTATCAATGGACTGCAAGATTTCGTCAATCCAAGGATGGAGTAGTTCCTTGGGCAGTAGCAAAGGAGACATTGATATGTCTGGACTAAAACTAAACACCACCTTGGCAAGAATATCTACGCCTAGTTCTTTGGCTAGATTATGAATGTTCTCTACTTCAAACATGCCAGGCAAAGTAAGTGTAAAGTCAATTCTCATCTGCCTTTTGTATCGTTGTATTTCAACTCCGGCCTTAAAGTTAGAAAGCCACGCCTGATAATCAAGACCTGTTCGAATGTATTCCCCAGTCTTGCTCGTGCCGTCGAGACTAGCACAAATTTGCCAATCACGCAAATGGATCAAAATGTCGGAATAAAGATTGATACCCCGATAATTAACACGACTGAGATTAGTATTATATCTAGCATAAGTGGTCTTTCCGTCTCCAAGCTCAATTATGCGGCGCATGTATTTCCAATGTTGTTCATACATGAGGGGCTCGCCACCAACCCAGTAGACTTCTTCCACTCTATGTTCTTCAACTGCCTGTGCAAATTCTTGTTCAACTGTGTTTTCTTGAAATGCAATTATAGCACTTTTTACATCAGGTTTCATCCATAGATTATCCGGTTGTTCCCAATAGTCTCTGCTCACGGCATTCATTTGTTTAAGTTCGCTTTCCCAACTGCTACTCAATTTGTCTCCGCAGGTACGGCATTTGAAATTGCAAAGATTTGAAAAGCGATAATCCCAACTAACAGGTAACATGGTAGTACTACCATCAGACGCAGTATTAGATAGTACTTCTGGATATTTGTGCGCAAAGAGATTCCAAAAATAATCTCTGTACACAGAACTGTTCAACAGTTTATCATTACATACTTCACACTCTGGTAAGATTTCCCCGGCTAACATGCGATTTCTTACGGACCGCATGTGAGGTCCGTTCCAATGTTCGTCCAGTGTGATTGGTATATACTTCCCGGTGCCGGCGGCCGTGTCGATATACTGTTGAAAGTTTTGCGCAGGCTCACGACTAGCACAGCACATTCTGCGCTCAGTCTGAGGACTCAGGTATGTGTGTACCCACGGTGCCATGCATAGATTAGGATTAGATCTACTGATCAAGTTTTTTTCCTATTGCGTTTTTTACTATTACTAAATCATGATATATAACCCATAGCCCTAGCTATCTCTGGATGCGTTACAGAAAAATTTTCTTCACGATTAACATCTGTTCTTCTCATAAAATTACAAAAGTCTTGCCCGTTGCTTCCTGCACCATTTTGAATAAAACGAATTATGCCTTGTACATCATTTTGTAAAACAAAATGAAATTCAGTATTTTTTAATTTATTGGTAACTAGATCAACTGCTTCTTTAGTCATGTGTCCAATGTTCATGTGTGGCGGATCGTGCAACATGTTAACATATATCATATCAAATCCTTGCTCAAGAGCCCAGTTACTTAGTTCATCAAAATAAAAAACATTTTGTATATTAATAGTCATGCATACTTGTAGTTTGATATTTTTATTTTGTTGCCTTAATAATTTGGCACGAGCTACATTTCCACATACATCAGACCATTTTGCACCACTGCGTTCCAATTCGAATCGTGTTCTGATGTTGTCAATGCTAAATGCTATTTCTACTGACTTAAAATGTTGCCATACTGCTACTAAATCTTGATCCCATACTGTGCCGTTAGTATTATAATGAATACTAATTTCTTTAGCCAATCCAAGAACAACTGCCTGCTGTAATAGAACAATGTGTTCTTTAATTAAAAAAGGTTCGCCGCCAGTGAACTCAAAATACCTCACTTGAGGCAACAGGGAGCGTAGATCTTGCCAAAAATTATCACTCTGTCTGGGCCATTGCCCTTGTTTCAGTTGGTGATATGCACGAGTTTGCTTTGGATTTGTTATAGTTTGAAAGTCTATTTCTTCTTGTGCCCACCGACTACTACTCCATGTTCCGCAGATTCGACATTTAAGATTACAAATATTGCCTAGCTTCAAGTCTAAAAACCAAAGCTGGTCTGGTTGTGTATCGTACCAATTCACCTTTGCTGTTTGATTAGCAAACTTTCGCAAGTGCCATTGTCTTTTACTAGTACGACCAGCATTTTCTTCTGCCCAACAGCGTTCACAGTCAGCAGGTTGTTCGCCGCGAATAAACTGCTGCCGCAGTTGCACCATACTATCACTTTTATAGGCTGTGCTTAGTCCTTGATCAACAGACAATAATTGTCCGTCATGCGTAATTTCTTTAGTAGACAAACAGCAAGGCCGCATGGTACCAGTGGGTGTGGTTTCTACACTCACCCAAGGTAGTATGCATATTTTAGGATGCGGCAACATAGTGTTGTAAACCTTTTAGCTCAGGGAAGGTTGCAAAAAAATCTTCACTACGAAGATTATCTAGTTCAAAGGTTCTGTTAAAAAATCCTGGCAATTCCAAAGTCAGATCTTGAGCATTCATAAAGGAGAGCATGCCGCGATATCCACTGGTAGCTCTGGTCAACTTGTCCTGCGGCTCTAACCATTTTATATGTTGTTCAATTTTTCCTCTAACAAGTTGTTTGATGTTGTCCGGCAATGCATCAATGCGAAACCAATTTGGACTTTGCAGTATGTTAATGTTAAAGTCCTGCGGTTTGATTAAACCTAAATCAACCCACTCTCTATGAAAATCACTGATGTGCAAAGCATTGTATATACTGATTGTACTGCTGACATAAAAATCAACATTAGGGCAAACTGATAACATACGCTGGCGATTTTCCACTGTTTCGTTCCAATCTTGTCCTTTGCGTATGTATTCGGCTCTCGCACCACTTCCATCTAAACTTGCACCTACGCTTACCGTATTAAAAAGTTTCCATAATTCAAGAACATTTTGATCCTTGTAGGCCAGCTTGCTAAAATTAGTATTATAAACTAGTCTTACATGAAACATTTCTCTTTTAACAAGTTCATTTAGCAGTCGATAGTGTTCCTCCATGATTAGTGGTTCACCGCCTGCAAAATAGATTTGATCTAGGTAAGGAATATGCTCTTGCATCTGTTTCCACATGTCTTCCTCTGTACTACCGGCATACATGATCCTTGGATGATCTCTAGTGCCATATAGTTTGACTTCGTCGTTGTACCAATTACTACTAAAAATGCTGCCGCAACTACGACAGCGAAAATTACAAACATTACTGAAGCGTATGTCATAATACCGCAGTTTGAAATCTTCCACTGTTCCATCTTCTTTTGTATCATCCACAAGTGCAATATGTTGTCCAAAATTTTGACTAGTGCTGTGTCGCATACTTACAAAACCTGCTCGTTCTTGTTCATAACAGCGCCCGCATTCGGCACTAGGTTTACCCGAAAGCATATTTACTCGCATCTGTCGAATGCCTTGGCTGTTCCAGACTTTACGCATGGTTTGTTTTTTTAGATCACCAATGGGCATATGATATTCGCTCATACAGCAAGGATAAGCTCTTCCGTCAGGAAACGCATGCATGTGTATCCAAGGTATCATGCAGAAGTAAGGATCAATGGTCAGCAGGTCCTGATGCCTGTCGGACATTTCATGCAGGTTTGCGTGAATAGGCACACGACTATTATAGGTATAGTCTCTTGGATATTTAGATTTGGTCATAGAAATCTTTTAAGGTTGAGAAAGTATTTACAAAGTTTTTGTTTCTTCTTTTGTCATACTGAGCATAAAAGTTTTTGAAGTCATTTTGTAATTTGAGTATGTCCGTGGGCGTAGTCGATTGTTTAAGATAATCAATTAATCGCAAAGTCTGGTTTATTTCGTGCTCGTGTAGATAACTGTGATCTTTATGCTTGATTAGAAACTGTGAAAGTCTATCTGCATGTTGTTGTCTAATCTCTACAGGTAACACCAACACCGACTGGAAGTTAGGAAACCTTAAAATGTTAACGCTGAAGCTAGGAAAATTTTTACCCCAAACTTTTTTCCAGTTTACAAGCATATCTAAAAACTCTGGCAAACTCTCCAAGCACAGAGCATTGATAGTACACATCACATGCAAACCTCGTAGTTTACCCGACGACATTAACTTGCCCATGTTGTAGCGCCATTCAAACATGTTTAGTCCATCACGAATGTATTCTGCCTGAGCATCCATACTTTCGTTGCTACTGTAAACATCGAGCTCGATACTATCTGTACTGGCCAAAAGTTTGTCAACATCTACTTGTGGGCCGAGGTTTGTGTTAATGGCAAGTCTAGTTGTACTTGCTCCTTTATTTGTCCTGAACCAGTCAAGTAACTTCCAGGTATATCCTGACATAAGAGGTTCTCCTCCGGTGATACGGAGTTCTTGGAGAGTTCTGTGGAGGTCTGTCTCCCACCAGCGGAAAAAAGCCTCCACATACGGATTAGTCTCATGGAATTTATAAAGTTGACTATGATCATGAGTGTGAGTAAAATGATTGCGCCCGTCTGATACCAAGTCAGTGTAGGCTCCGTTTTTGCGTATGTCATTGACCCATGTGCTACTAAAAGCAGGGTTGCAATAACTGCAAGCAAGCTGACAAGTTCTATCAAAAGAGATTTCCAATGTCCGAAGGTTGACATCTTGGTTAAATGGTGTGTTGAATGCATTTTCTAACTCCTTGTCTGAATATAAAACAGTTTTGTACACACGATCCGACACCGCATTGGGTGTCATGTCTTCGATTTTCCAGCAATAGTCACAACCAGGAGGGCGTTTGCCCTGCTGCATCTGGTGCCTATCTTTTTTCTTTTCTGGAGTGTTGTGTAGCAAGCTAGGATTTTGTTCTAACTGCTGCACCGGCGGTATAGCATGCGCAGGCGGATGGTGACAACTGGTTGTTTGCCCAGAGCCCAACCATATGGTAGCATTGTACCATTTGGCACCGCAGAATGATTGAGATTTTATATCTATCACTCTGCGTTTGTAATCGAGATCTGATTCGTTATTCTGTTTCGGCATAATATTTACACATGCTCCAGAATTCTCTCATTTCTGGGAATGTTCTTAAAAAGTTACTTTTGCGTCTACGATCATGTTCACTAAAAAATTTGTAGAAGTCGGCCCGGTCAGTGACTAACTGTTTGTCATCAAGAGGTTGTTTCATCCAGGCAAGATTACGCTCCATGCGTTGAATTTCATAGTCTTTGAATCCCACAAAGCCATCTGTCATAGTTTGTTCTTTCATCCATTCAATGGTGTTCTCTAATTCGTGCTGATACGCAGGAGTAAGTGTTTGAATACTTTGCCAACGGGGATACCTCAGCAGCGGTGTATCAAACCAAACTCGTTGATATGTTCTACTATACTTTGCTCGCAATTCTAAGATCCAATCCAAAAGATCATATAGACCCGATATGGATAAATTATTAATTGTCACAATGAATGTAAGACTATTTTTTTCAGGTATGTCTTGTAAAAACCTATGCACATTATCAAGCAGTAAGGAGGCATCAAGCATGTGGCGAATGTATTCTGCCTGCGAATTTTTACCAGTATCAAGACTTACATACTGCATGAAATGTTCAATTTGAGTACCACACAATTTTTTAACATAATCTATGTACTTGTTGAATACTTTGTTTTCAACTGAAAAATTACTGGTAACATCTAGATGCAGATCTGGTTTAGGCAAAGCCAACACATAATCAAACACCCTATAGGTGTTGTAGTCTAGCAGTGGTTCCCCGCCAGTCAACCTCAGATGTTTTAGACGCGGATACAATTCTGGCCACCACAACCAGAATGCGTCGACATAGGGGTTGTCATCTCTGACGGGAATGGGTTTCCTACGACCAACAAAATAGCCAGGATCATTATGACGATTGCTTGTAGGATAAGCGCCATGTTTATTGGCTTCTTGTGCCCATACACTCGAAAATTGCGGAGAGCAGTAAGAACATGCTAAGTTGCAAACATTACTAAAATTAACTTCAACATAACTTGGTATGACATCTTCTTCTCCTGTACTGTCCTTTATTTTATCAAAATGCTCAGCTGCCCATGGTTCGCCTGACCTATAGTGCCTGTCACTCAATTGATTGTTGTCTTCGGCACTCCAACAATATCCGCACTCTAAAGGTCGTTCTTGACGCAACATAATTTTGCGTTGTTCTTTTTTGTATGGAGTATTGTGGAGAACTCCAGGGTTGGATTCAAGTAATTCTGTTGGTATTTCATGCAATGGCGGATGGTAGCAACTGTTGTTCATGCCTGTGCCGAGATGCAAACTTACCTGTTGCCATTTGGCCAAACAGAGTCCTGTACCTAATTTTTCTTGCATGAGCTCAGCGGCTGCTTTGAAATCGCTACTCACGAACCATTATTCCTTTATTGACAAAATTGCTTTTGTAGTGATGTTTGAAAAATTTGCTGGCTTTGCTTGTTAGAACCACTTGCGGTAAATCCAATCTGTATGAAAGTTCATCGCCAATGTGATCGATGATTTCCAATGGATCACGCAAGTTTACTTCGTGATTCCACATGTATTCCAGTTCAGAAAAATCTTGCACCTTGGTGTAGTCCCAGCTGGTGAGCATGGTCATGAATGTGCCTTGTTTTGCACCAGCAATGGCCCATGCTCCTTGATCAACATCAAATCCCACAGCATGCCAAATTTGCAAATGATCAAGATTACGGTTGTGTATTCTCTGTTCAAATTCTTCCAGACTGGGTCGTTGTCCCCTGTCTAGGCACATCTTAACGCCTTCGCGGAATCCTGCACGCCAGGCCTGGTATGGAGACGCATTTGGATATGTGGTAGAATAACAATCATGCATGGCCCAATAGTTTGGATCAAAACAAAATTCCACAGCAGTAGATGGTGCTCCGTCACTGGCTTCGTGAGTGCGCATGTCATTAACAAATTGTTTGGTCCAACAGCTGATTCCGCCGTTGCCATACATAAGTCCATTGATTGCGTTTCTGGCACGCCAACGGAAAACTTTATCATGATTGGTGTTATCAAGAACCAGCTGACTGTTAAAAAATGCAGGATCAGGAATATTGTCACCGTCAATCAAAACAAAACGATCTGTTTCGCTAGCAGCAGCAGCAGACTTGTGTGCTGCGTCGGAGCCTTTGACTCCGTCCACTCTCTTTGCCCACGGCACCATGTTTTTGATTTTGATCCAGAATTCTTCTTTTTTTGGTTCGTCGTAGGTAAGAAATATCACATCAAGATCAGCAATATCAATCAGTGTCTGCCGAGACTCGTTTGATTGCATGGTATTCTTCTCCGGTTTCCACAACTAATGCCATATGATCGGCAACCACCACATGTGGGCCATTTTCATTTTCTTTGTATTTTACACTACCTGTACGGCCTGTGTCAATCAATTCTAGTCTTCCATTTGCTAATTTATAACGAGATAAATTAGTGGCCTGTGCTGCTGTTATATCAATGTAAGGCCAATCTAAATCTGGCCACGGCGGCCCAAACGCTGCTTGTTGATGATTGTCTGTGTAGTAGAGCCTATAGAATTCTCGTGGTTCAAGTTTTTGAACCTGAGCTTGCTGCTCTTGGAAAATTTCAAATGCTCGAAGTATGTTCATATTGTTTAAGTATTTCAAGGCCCCAGCGTTTGTCATGATAATGCACTGGGAAGTGTTGTGCTTGAGCGTTTATTCGTATTTCAAAATTGTTGAATTCTATGTTGACCTGCTCAGTCACTGCTCCATTTTTCAATCCATTTATGGCAGGTTTGAGATGAACAAAATTAAAAAAATCTGCTGACGGCAAAGTTGCATTGTTAGTACCTAGCATGGCTGCTGCACATGCATATATCATGTCGTTGCTGCCCGTGTCGTTACACTTGATCATTTCTTTTTTAACTTCGTCCCAGGTCCAAAATAATTGCTTGACCAGTGCAAAAAAATCTGAACTGGTTTGGCTGCGCCTAAAGTACATGAGCCCACTATATACATCTGGTAAATTGTTTGCATCAAATTGATATCTGTAATCGCGAGAGGTCGCAGGCTGTCCAAAATAATCTCTACAACCTAGACTAAGCACAATGTCTTGATGCTCTAACATTCTCCACCAATGGTTAATGTTTCTTGTGATCAAGACATCGGCTTCTAATTTTATAGTTTGTCTATATGGCGACAGCATACCAACTTGCCAGTCATTTTTTTGCTTCCAATCCTGATCTTTGGCCCAGTCCACTGGCATCACGATCACATGATCAAACAAAGAGTTATCAACTGTGTTTGCGCTGGGTGCATCAGTTATAAGAGTATAGCTAGCACCTGGCATATGATGCTTGATACTCATGCATTGAAGTTTAGCTAGCTTTACATAATTAGTGCTAGAATTATTTTGAGCAAGGCATACAAAGCCACGGTCACTCATGCTAGGGCCTTTGAAATAAAATTTTGTAATTTGCTAGTTTGCAGCCATGCCTTGCTCATGACATGTAGGTCTTGTCTTGGCAATATCAAAGCTTTCGCAGAGTCTCGTACCACTATCCAATTGTCGTTAACATCAATCTCTTCTGGTGTCTTATCAACTGTGGTGATATGCCATGGTAATGCTGTTTGTTTGGTTAATTTGTATCCACTGGATATAAGTTCTGCCATAGCAAATGCATAGTCATTTCTAAATTGACTCTGTTGCAATCCAAAAAAAGTTCTATAATATTCCCAATTGCGCTGAATCTTGCCTACCAACTGAAAAAACAATTCTGCTTGCACAGACCTGGCAAAATAAAATACTGTGGCCCAAACCGGGTGAAGCTGCTGGCGTGTAGAGGTTGATTCGTACAAGCAGTTGTTTTTATGACACAATAGCAGGTTTTGTTTAGAACAAAAAACTGACAGTAGTCGCTTGGTTGTTACTAGATAATCTACATCTATAACCAGAGTTTGATCATATGGTGATTGTTCATAACATCTGTATCTATCAAAGTTGTTCCACGGCACTGCCTGGTTGGTGTCAATATCTTTTCTAAAATTTTGCCAATTGGACGGTGTTTCCGGGGTGATTAAAGTATATGGTATGTTCAGCTGAGCACTAGCTAGTGCAAGCGTCTGCTTGGCTATGCCTATGTAATCCACTGTGGCTGTGTTGCAGGCGTAGGCCAGTATGCCTTTAGATCTTTCTTGCATGTTTTAATTCCTCATGCAATGTATGCCACCGATTCAATGTTCTATGATAATGCTGTTTTGCTTCGTGTAATAGTTCTGTTCTGTTGCAAAGAATAGGATTTCCAAATTGGTCTTCTACATAAATTTGATCCTGATCCCAGGCATGAAGAAACGCTATAAGTTCTGGAGTGATTTGAAATAAACTGTGAGCGTGAGCAAGAACAAGATCAGTCTTTATCTGCTCTTGTAGTTTTTGTCGGTTGTTTTGATAATCAGTGTTCTGACGAATGACTTGTGCTAGAGTTTTTAATTCCATGCACTTACTTATAAGCAGCTGATCCGCTGTTTAAGTTATTGCACTCATTTGCGGGATCTGCCAGGTTTGAGTAAGAGTGGCTCCTGCTCCAGTTTTATTAACAATATCAAAATTAAAGGCTATGTCTATGTCCAATTGATCTGTGGACCAGGCTGGTTCTGGTCCAGTTCCGCCTGCACTACTCGTTAGACTGAGCCTAAATTCTATTAAGCGTCCTACTGCGCCATTTTGTGTTGCACCACCGCCGGTGGTAGGTACACGAACTTCCATAGCTACCACCGTGGTAGAGTATGCTCCTGCACCCAATGTGTTGCTACCTAATGTTAAGTAAGAAGTACCAGTATTCCAGTAACCTTTATTGGCACCACTGGGCGAGGGGGTGTCGTTTGTGCTAAATCCACTGTTGGTATAAGCTCCCCAAGTGCAGGTGCCAAACTGTTGAAGTGCGGTTGCCAAGGCTTGGCTACGACTGCCAGTTGCTCTAGTTGCAGTTACAGAAACTCTAATCTGGCCACCACTGTTAAAAAACCAACGAGCATGATCGCCGCCATTGGAAAATTCCACAGATCTTGTATAAGTTCGTGATATAGGATCAGGTGTGGTTGCCACAATAAGTGCCACAGTTTTATTATCATTGGTAACAGAGTTGATACCTTGCACTGGAGTAGGACTTGCGAACCACAGATTGGCAGAGTTCAAAGTACTGTTTATACTGGCTATAACATCAATTCTGCTACCAAATGCAGGAGGTGTTGCCAGAGACACATTACCGCCAGCACCGCTTTGATAGTATCTTGTTCTGTTCAAAGAACTAAAAAAACCAATCCATTGTTGAGCAAGAATATCGTCTGGTGCATCTACCGGGTCAAGCGTACCAACTCTATCATTGTATGGGACACCACCAATGGTTCCACTGGTACTACCCGGCAGTCCAGGAACTAAACCAGAAAAGTCTTGATTTAACCCTCGATCTGCTCTGCCAGGGCCAATAAGGTAATATAGATTATTGGTTACATTTATGGTGCCGGAGCCAGTGCTGTCACCGTAAACAAAATTGTTATAATCTGCATCATCGATAATTTGTCCACTTGAATAAGTCATGCTACACACTCACCTTTACTATGGCTTCAACTAGGCCTTCATTATTACTTAGTTTGTCTGCAAGCGCACGACCAATTATTTGACCGCCGCCCAATTCTCGAGCAAATTTTGCTGCCATTGCACAACCGTTACCGGCACTAATTAGCCTGTCGCCTTTGCGAATTTCGCCAATGCATCGCACTGGTACCCTTCCTACCATAGCAATTGGAGGATGTGTTTCGTTTGAACCAGCTTCTGCATTCATCAAATGCGCAGGCTGTGAACTCACTACACCTAACACTTCTGTGCTGGCAACTTCGTTTTCGGCTGTGACTTCTGCTACACCTCCAATGCGTACCAAGGTTCCTGGAGCATAAGGGGCATCTGCTGCAAAGCGTTCTGCCAAGTCAGCGTACTGTGCGCTGGTGGCTTTACCATTGAATGTGGTAGCATAAATGGTTCTAAAAATAGCGCCGGTTGCGCCAATGTCAATGGTGTTTGTTCCTATACCTGTTTGTAAGAAAAGACCGGCACTGGTTGTTTGTAATGATTCGCCTTGCCAGTTTTTAGCATACAAGATATTGAATCTTTTGCTAGAACTTCCAATATCCACTGTTGCATCTGTACCTGCCCACTGCACTCCGCTTGAGCCTAGGCTTACAAAGTTTGAACTTGTGAATGAACTTGCAAACACATTCACCCAACGGCGTGGACCACTTGTATTACCAATGCTGTAAGTTGCATCAGTTTCAGGAATGATATCTCTTGAGGTAACTGAACCAAAGGTAGCTGGCACACCTGGACCACCCAAGCCGCCAGAGACATTGAGTGCTTCTGCATTTATTGTTTTAACATATAGGTTGTTATACCTGCGTGTGGCACTCACACCAATATCGTACACTTCGTTGTACGCTGCGGCGTCTGGCATGGCAATACTTCCTGTCACACTCAAAGCACCTTGCACACGTAAAGGTCCGTCAATACCAAGTGCTAGGTTACCGGTTGGTGTACCGTCAATGTTGTCATTGAATTTAATATTACCTGTGACAGTAAGCGGATTGACCACCAGTGTGATTGGATCGTATTTGCCACGACTGCCAGTATAGTTAATTGTTTTTAGATTGACAATTGTACCAGCTGGCAAGTTTGCACCATCATTAGTGGCACTGCCTAACACCATGTGATTGATATGACCGGCACCAAATCGCTTATCGCTACTACCAAAATTTCTTGTGTGGGTCGTATCTGGTACAAGAATACCAGTGATACTTAGAGTACCATCACGACGCACTGTTTCGTTTTCTAAAACACTAGCTCGTCCTTGCAGTGAACGCACATTAGCATACATAGAACTGCCAGCTGTGCCCCCTGGGCCGCCGTCGCCTGTTCTAGTAAGTACATTGGCCACAATAGAACTTACATTGCCCCACAGTGTGAAAATGTTGTTTACAAAACTGTCATTGTTGGTCACAGTAAGTTCAGTATATCGTAAATCATCTTGACTTCCTGGGCCGCCTTTGCGGAATCCTAGGTGAGTTTGTATGGTGCGTACATTACTGTAGATACTGGTCCCTGGAGGATTGCCGCCCACATTGGCACTAAGCGTACTAACATTACTGTTGATACTCAGCACATTGTTCTGCAACATGGTTCTGGTGTTGTTACGATTTGTATCAACATAGTTTTTAGTTGCAATACCTGTTTCACTGGTTGGATCATTCAGCACTGTAATCAAACCAGTTACCTTGTCCACACGCAGTACTGTTTGAGTAGCACCACCTGCATTGTCAGGCTTGGTGTTAAATATAAGTCCGTTGCCGCGAATCAAACTGTTCAGTTGAATGTCGTTATTATCAATTTTAAGTTGGAAATTGGTAATACCAGTGCCAGAGGGGTCTTCTAGTTCTATACCGTCGTTGTTACGAATAACCAGTTTACTGGTTAACAGTGCATTGTCCTTGGTTAGATACTGGCCAGCTGCAATTTGACCCAGGTAACTGGCATTGTTAGCATTTTCATAAAACACCAGCTCGGGTGAGGTGCCTCTAGCCAGGTTTAGACCAGGCTTGATACTTGGAAAACCAGGAATAGTGGTAGCAGGCTGGAAAGTGGCGTCTTTACTTAAAACTGCTACCAATTGGTTTTGTACAAAAAACTTTACAACCACATGGCTGAACTGACTTGAATCAATAACAGTGTCAGCTACTGCACCCGAAGTACCTGTGGTACTGGTAAATGAAGGTCCAATAACCACCCAGCCTGCACCAGACCAAACTTTCAATTGTTGGTTAACTGAGTCAAACCATAAGTCGCCGGCTACCCTGTATGTTGGTTCATCTGCCACATTCTGTGCGCCACTTACACTTTTCCAAGCCACGCCGTCGTAGACTTGAAGCAGTTTTGTACTGGTTTGATACCAAAGTTGGCCTGCCTTTGCATTGGCTGGCTCGGTACTATTAGCAAAGTGCTCCAACACTTTTACAAAGTTTTCATTAAGAAAAGTTCCATAGCCTGCAAAATTCTTACCTACCAAGGTAAGACTTGTGGCTGTGCTGTTGGTTTGACCGTCGCTGATGGTAGCTAACGGAGTACCATCTGATTTGGTTATGTTATACGCCATTTACTTAGACTCCAATTCACTGTATTTATGCATGGTTTTTTATGGGTTGTTAATTAAGCCTGGTACTTGAACCAAATGTCTCCATTTTGTCCGTCACCGCTACCTGGTGTGGCTGTGCTTACAAATTTAGCCGATCCGCCCCATTTTGGAACACTGGCTGAAGAAATCCTAGCCACCACCCATGCTGTGGTTGCCACTGTGGTTGTATTACTGTTTTCTACCGGAGTAGGAGCAGTTACTAAACCAATAAAAGTAGGAGCATTCAACGGCGCCTTGGTATCTGTGATATCTTTTACCCAGCTGGTGGTAGGAATAGTACCGTTGTCGCTGTCGCCGCTTGGCACAGTTGCCAATGTTGCAACTCCTGTGAAAGTGGGATTGTTAATTGGAGCAGCGCCGCTTATGTCACCAACATCCAATACCACGGTACCAGTTTCACCGTTTACACTTAATACAGGTGAGCGAGTTTTCACAAACGCCGTGGTCGCTATCTTTGTACTATTGTCACCTTCTGACGGTGTTGGTGCAGTAGGCGCTCCTGTGAGTGCCGGATTGGCCAATGGTGCATAGGCGCTCAGGTCCTGGGCCGGCATGGTTGCAATTGCATTGGCCACAAATCCCACAGTTGCAATCTGTGTTGGGTTTACAAAGGTACTGCGAATGTTAAGGCTAGTTGTTGTGCCCGGGGTCGCAGGATATGTTATGTTTGGTGCGGTTGGGGTTACTGCCAATCCTGTGAACACCGGAGCAAGGCTATTGGCTTTACCGCCTAATCCTGATGTGGCTGTGGTAACTTCAGTGTATACAAAACTTCTTACCCAGCTGGTTGTTGCAATGTGTGTTGTATCTGATGCGCCATCAGGAGTTGGTGCTCTTGGCTCGCCGGTAAAGGTAGGACTTAAAATATTTGCTTTTTGGGCCAGTGTCACTGCTTGGGTAGCAGCATTGGCAAATGCTGCGGTATTTGCATCAGTGACCGAAGCCACAACAAATGCTGTGGTTGCAATTTGTGTTGTATTGGTGCCCGAGCTGGCTGTTGGAGCAGCAGGTATTCCAGTAAAGACTGGGCTTTCGATATTGGCTCGCACAGCAATTTCGCTGTTGGCCAACACCATGGCATTTGCTTGACTGTTCAAAATTGTAGCAACATTTCCAAAATCTCGTTTGTCAATGCTGGCGCCGTTGATCAATGCATTAACATTTGCTGTGATTGCAGACAACGCTGTGCCTTGACTGTTATCAACATAGCTCTTGGTTGCTACACCATTCGCAGTCACTGGCACGCTTCTAACTTCAATCAGGCCGTTCAAGCCATTCACATGCATTACGGTTGTTGGTGTACCGCCAATGGTAGAAACCACTGTTGCAATACTGATATTTCCATTGGCCACAGTGTTGGTTATGGAAAGGTTGGCACCGTCATGTCTGATACGAGACTGAGCTTCGCCCAGTGCTGTGCGTCCAATTGCTAGGTTGCCGTCAATAGTAACATTGGCTAAAAAGAACTGATTACTGTCTAGAGTGGCAAACTTGTCAGCAGTTACTCCATTGAGTCTCTGAGCATTGGTAGCAGTACCATTGAACATGTTGCTTTGATCAATGCCTCTTTGAAAAACTATCACTTCATTTTCTTGTAGTGTTGTGGTGGCATTGAATCTAATTGCACCGTTTCCGTAAATTTCTGTAATTTGTTTGAGTGCGCTAAAAGCAATGTTTGCAGTTATCACATAATCGCCGACGGCTAAACCTTCAGTCTGAGTTAAAGATACCACGGTATTGCCACTGGTACCAGTTGCATTGGCAAGAACAGTGCGTACCAGTTGCGGTGCGGCATCTTCAATCAGTGTAATACCTGGTTTGATAACAGATAATCTGTCAATTGCAAATGCATCGCCAATGGTGTATTCGTTTTCTTTACTTACAGCTCCTACCACACTACCTTTCTGATATATCAAACCCAGCACTCTTTCGATGCCTTGGTTATCTAAAACTGTGCGTGGAAAAATACCAGTCAGCTGTTGGTCTTTGGTATGTGTTGGGCCAATCAAATTCCACCCAGTACCGCGGGTAAAGGTGACTGTTTCGCCTGCAAAAATTGTGGCTGGCGTACTGATACGCACATTGCTGGTGTTAAGGATTTGTGTTACGGTTACTGCATTTGCACTCAAAACATTACCAGTGGTTAGAATATCACCAATTCGCACAGCATTGGTAGTCACCATGCTCACAATGTATTGCGAACTGCCGTAAATTGCTGTGCTGTTGGCCGAAGTTTCGCCTGCCCAAGCCTTGAGCTGTTGATTTGTACTGTCCCACCACAAGTCGCCAACTACTCTGCCTGCCGCAGTAGGCGCAGAGCCAGATGCTGTTACATGTCCTATTTTTTTCCAAACTGCACCAGTCCAAATTTGCAGATCATTGTTGCTGCTGTTCCACCAAAGTTGTCCTTCTAGTGGACTAGCAGGCGCAGTGCTTTTGGAAAAGTTTTCCATGAGTGCCACAAAATTGTCGTTAAGATAAACTCCGTAGCCCGAGTAGTTACGCCCAACAAGGCTAATACCAAAATCAGTATTGCGTTCTGTGTCTGGAATGGTAACAAGCGTGTCGCCGTTAGTTTTGGTTATAGTATAAGCCATTTACATCATCCTATCGCGCTGAGATTTGTTAGGGTCTGGATTCTCACAGTATAGTCGATTTGTATCAGGCGGTTCAGTGATTTTTGCACTGGGTGAAAAATTACATGCGTGAGTAATTTTCCAGCGCCTGCTGTGCCATCAAGAGCACGAGCTTTGATACCTAATTCATCAAAAGTAAAGGTATCGTTGAGTGTGGTGCTGTTATCAAAAACATTCTGAGTACCTGGCTCGCCGTAGTCCAGCAAGCAGGTAATGATTATATCACTATACGGATTTCCAGGAATATGACGCACAGTCATTTTATTATTAGTAGAATCTGGATTATTGGTTATGTCTGTGTCATCAACAACTTTGTAATATGTTGGATTGTATAACTCAGCACTTTGGCTGGTTGTGTTGGGAACCAGATAAGTGATGACTCCGGTGCTGTCCACTGCTGTACCACCATTACCAAAATGCATTTCATACATGTACAATAGATTTCTATGACTGAGTGAATAAGCAATAGCCTCGCTCATGTTTTCATAATGAATTGCGTTTGGCTTGTCTACAAAAATTTCGCCTGATTCAGGGTCATGAATTTTGATATGGCCGCGCACATAGATACCAGCCACAACATCGGGCTGTTTTTCTTTTGAAAGATCAGGCTGCATTTGAGCATTATGCATGGGTTTTGTCTCGTTTTCTTTGTCCATATCCTTATTTAGCATGGTTGCAATTCCTACAAACTAAGAGCGATGTATTCATGTATGCTAGAAATACTTTCGCAAAAAATCTACTCATTAATAATATCCTCCGTAGCCGCCGCCCGACCCACCAGAACTGCCACCTGACCCACCAGAACTGCCACCTGACCCACCA
>Ga0194115_10000245_pt1 | contig 84735 bp, 142 predicted proteins | sample TA2MahsurfametaG_3_FD_148656 | JGI IMG/M metagenome (GOLD analysis project Ga0194115, IMG submission 148656) | Freshwater microbial communities from Lake Tanganyika, Tanzania - TA2015002 Mahale S4 surface | ecosystem: Environmental > Aquatic > Freshwater > Lake | place: Tanzania: Lake... | reverse complement strand
AACGGTCGAACTGTAAAAGTTCAGAATCCAGCCTACAGGTCGATCTATTTAGAAGACTGTATTACGTGGACCACAGAGCAGCCCGCGATATTCTAGGCTTCCCCGATGGATGGATCGACCACACCCCCCCGTTGGGGGGCTCACAATGGAGGATCAAATGATAGTTTTCGACGTTGGTTTGCTTGTGGCTGTGCCCGCGAATCGGTGGATTGGCGAATGGATCAAGCGAGGGAGCCACCCCCGCTATAGGGGGGAGTTGGCCAGTCAACTCCGTTTGATTCGCAAGAGGCACGGAACCCCCCACGCGAGGGAGTGGATCCGTCATATTGATTGGATCGGAGCATACCCCCTCAAGTAGGGGGCTCTACCCCTCTAGGGGGGTGTTCTAGCCGATCCTATCGGCTGGCTGCCATAATGACAGTCAGCCAGACTGCCAAAATGGCAGATCGGCCGCGCGAACTGCCAAAATGGCAGGCTAGCAAATCTTGTGCCAAAATCGCGCCAGCAAATACTGTGCCACAAAATATTTTTCTCTCCCGATTTTTTTCGGTTTGCTTTTCAAGTTTCAGACCGTATAATCCGATATAGAAAGAAAGAAAGAAAGAAACGGAGACTGAAAATGCTAAGTGATTGCTGTGGTGCTGTGGTTCGGTTTCAGGATATTTGCTCGCGTTGTGGCGAGCATTGTGATGTTTCGGACGACGGGTACGATGCGGCCCGCGATGAGTGGTGCCTTGGCGACGAGCCGATGACCCGCTCCCAGCGTCGTGAACAGGACTCGTGGGATGAGACTTGTCGGCAGAATGGATGGTAGTCCCCCATGGTGGGGGTTGTGGTCAAAAAAGTTTTTTGGTACAGTCAATAATCCTTTGGAGCAAAGCATCATGGCAACTAGTCCGATTCTGCGTGATTTTCAGCGTGCTATCATCAACTGGTTCGATGGAATCGCTATTCCCGACGCTATCGACGTGCCCGATGATCGGGTGATCGACGGCGTAGACTATGTTTATGGTGTCGGTGATCGACAGCGTAAGGTGATGACCGAAAAGGTTCTCAAGTTCAATCGCAAGGCGTTGCGTCGCATGGGCAAGCGTAAGGTCGAGAGGGTTGACCCCCGCTACAAGGGGGGTGATGATACGATGATTATCAAGGTTGGAAAGCCCGGTTCCGATGAGCGAAAAAAGGCTCTGGCCGAACAGTATGGTGCGATTCTCGCCAGCGGAGAGGAAGTCTCCCCCTTTGGGTGGGATGGGGAATAACCCCCCACTAGGGGTATGGTGCCGCTCCCCCACCAATGAGGGGTCTCTGCCAAAATGGCAGGCGGCGCGCCCGATCTGCCAAAATGGCACCTTATAGGGGATACTCCCCCCGTTTGTCCTAGCCGATCCTATCGGCTGACAATAATGACAGTCAGCCAGTCAAAAAGCTGCCAAAATGGCAGGCAGGCCGCGAAAACTGCCAAAATGGCAGGCAGAGCAAATCTTGTGCCAAACAAAATCTTTTTTTTGAGCGATTTTTTCTATTTGACATTCAAGAGACCGAATGTAGGATACCGATATACCTAGCAGGAGGAAATAGAAGATGGAAACGAATAAGATTCGGGATGCGATTCGTCAGATCTGGGGAAGCGAGAGTTACCAGATTTCTTTCCTTGCAACTCCGGACGGTAGAATCTATGCTGAGTGTGAGTTTACGATGGATCGTCGCCGGTTGACCGATAGTAACTATCGTGATATGTTGAACGATATGTTTTATGATTATTGTGTAGAAAACGCCTCATGGATGGGAGTAAGTTGACTGTCTCATCCGATCCTATCGGCTGGCGAAAATGGCGACAGCTAGCCAAAATGGCAGAAATCGCGCCCGAACTGCCAAAATGGCAGCATCAGCAAATGTTGTGCCGCAAAAAACTTTTTTTCCACTATTTTTTCCGCTTGCAAACACCGATATAGACTGTATAACGGTAGTACACCCCAGGAGAAACGATGATGAATCACTTTCCTCGAATGATGGGTTTGCTTGAAGATACCGACACGGTGAACGCTATCCTCGCGGAACTGGTCGATGAGCGTATGGTCGAGCCGATTGACGAGCCCGATTGCTGTCCGTTTGATTATGCGGAAGTCGCGGGGCTGTGGGATGAGTTGTATCCTGAGCCGATGGTCGATGAGCACAGCGTTGTTTGGGATGTTTTTTGAGATGACTCACCCGATGAGGAGAATACGATGAGCGATGATTCTTGTGACCGATTTGATGATATGGCGGAGCGTACGATTTGGCCGTGGATCGACGACGAATCGCACGACAACGACGATCCTAACTACGACGACTACGACGATTTCTACGACGACAGCACGGATGGCGACCATGATAGTGCGATGGAGTCGGCGGGTTGGGGAACCGACGAGGACTACGGCTATTTCGGGGAGGATAACGATTATTGAGCAAAACCGCGACTGCCAAAATGGCAGCGCGGCCGCCCGATCTGCCATATTGACAGACATAGCAAATATCGTGCCACAAAAATATTTTTTATTTGGCATGAAATTATATTTGAAAATTTCGCTTGCAATCTCAAGTTTACGCTGTAGAATACCGATATAAAGATAGAAGAAAGGAAGTTGACCATGAGAATGATTGAAGTGATAGTTTCCGATTGCTGCGGCGACAAGGTTCAAGGCTACGATTTCTGTGCTTGCTGCCTTGAGCATTGTACCCCAATCCTTGAATACTATCCCGACCCTACCGATCCCGAATACAACGACAACTGGAAGGAGTAGACTGTCTCACCTAACCCTCCGGGTTTGGCTGGTGTGGCTGTAGTCAGCGAAAAGTGCTTGACAAGTAAAGTTTGGGCTGTAGAATACCGATATAAAGGAAAGAGGAAAAAATGAACTCACTAACTATACGGAGCGTTGAAATGACTCACACCGAAGCGGTCAATATGGTTCGGGGCAAGCAGAACAAGGATAGCCGGAAGATCGGCAACAACACCTACGCTGAGATTCTGAGTGACGGCAGCGTGGGCATTTTGCTCCACAACACCTATGTGGTGAAGATTCATCCTGACAATACCTATACCCTGCAAACGGGGGGATGGCAAACGGCCACAACCAAGGATAGAATAAACCAGTATAGCCCGGTGAGAGTGTACCAGCGAAAATACGAATGGTTTGTGAGAATCAACGGCAAGGAATATCCTTTTATGGAAAATATGGTGGTGCAGGGATGAAATATATTGTACTATTCATCGCTTTTCCAATAATGGCTGTGGGCCTTGTGGAGTTTTTACTATTGATTTGTGGGGCCATTTGTGATAGTATCATCGGATGGAAACGACGCAGGGAGCATCTGAGGATTCGTAGGGATTTTCTGGATAATCCTGTGGAAATGACTAATGATCGGGGCGAAGTTTTCTGGGTTGGATATAAAAAATAAAGAAAGGGGCCAAGGATGGTCGATATCAACTGGGTACTAGTAGGTGTGGGATTTGTTGCTGGCATTGTTAGTAGTTGGTTTGTTTCTGATTTGGTTTTTCCAATGAGGGAAAATAATGATTGAAAATATTGTGGGATTTCTGGCTGGTTTTATTGTTATGACCTACTTTCTATCCCTAATCTAAAAAAGACCATCTGCCACAATGGCGGGTGGCGCGCCCGATCTGCCACTTTGGCACAGTATTTGCTACTGCTTTTTTTCGAGTTGACATCCACTTTTCCATCTGTATAATCCACACAACAACGGAGGAAACCATGAACGGCTACGAACTGATGGCGGAGTTTCAGCGGATTATCAAAGATTGTATTGTGGTGCCGAATAGTTGGCTGCCCGAGGACTTCCGCGATAATCGCACCGATAGTGTGACGCTGGCCGCATTGGATGCTAAGTGTGACCGACGCGAAAGAATCGAAACGGATCATCAAATCGAAAAGCGGGAAAAGGATCGTCGCATCGAACTGTATGCTTCCATGATCGCTAACGGCCAGGAAATCGAATACTTGCAAAAGTAAAGTTTCGGGGGTTGACAAACCGATATATAGAGTAGACTTGAGGGATACCAAGGAGAAAGAAAGAATGGACAACGACAAGAACTACAACGGCTGGACTAACTACGAAACGTGGGTTGTGAATCTGTGGATGGACAACGAAGAAGGTACCCACGATTACTGGCGAGAAGTTGCGGAAGATGTATACCACAACCACACACGCGACAATACCGATATCGGTATGTCACGCATGGACGAGGCCGTGTATCTAATGGCTGATAGGCTGAGGGATTATTACGAAGAAGCCAAGGACGAAATACTTGAACAAACAAAGTTGACCGCGAGTGTATGGGCAGACTTGCTTGGTGCTGCTCTTTCTGTAACTAACTGGCTAGAAATCGCGGAGCATCTTTTGGAAAATGTTGAAGTTGACGCTTGACAAACGCCGACCCCCAAAGAGTAGGGATTGATGCGGCGGGCTTGTTCTTCCTAATCCTCCCGGATTTGCTAGGGTGGCTGTAGTTAGACAAAATGGCAGCCTGGGCGCCCGATCTGCCAAAATGGCAAAAATATTTTCTTCGTTTGACAACTAAACTTTGTGAAGTTGACGCTTGACAAACGCCGATAAGTGTGGTATACTAGTTTTATTGAGTTTGGGATATAACAACGAAAGGCTAATACTATGGATACGATGACTATGGTTGCGATTGGTTGTGGGTTGGTTGCTGGTGTTGTGGCTTTTGTGTGCTTTCATCTTTTTTCTGGTCTTCACGATAGTCTGACCAACGCTAAGGTTGGTGGTGTGTATAACTTTGAGTATGTGCAGCCGGTCACGGGTGATCGTGAGCGGTTCATGGCAAAGGTGCTTGAGGTTCACGAGTTTTCCGCGGATTATCTTGCTCGACTCAATCGTAAGAGTCGCTATCGTAGGGATGATCCGACGTTTCAGCGTAGCCAGCATTTGGTGACTGCTCAAACGCCCGATGGTAAGATTCGCAACTTCTATGCGGAGCGTACCACTAACGTGCGTCGGCCCCTCCTGGGTGGGGTGGCTTTCAAGACCGGCTTGGCCAGCCTCCTCTTTTGAGGGGTTCTGGCTCTGCCATCTTGGCAGGCCGGCCGCGAAAACTGCCAAAATGACACTAAAGTTTTGCCTCTTGACAAGCCGATACTAACTGTTAGAATAACCGTATGAATACCGCGTTTTGCTATAGTGGTTATATTTGGAGAGTTTTCAAGAATAATCGCTTTGTTGGATATGTTGTGTCTCTTTCTCAAATGAACGCTTATCTACTTGCTCAAAAAAAACACGGTGATAATGTTTGGGTAGAGCGAGTGTCGGCCCCATAGTATAATGGTTTAGTATACCGGGCTTTCATCCCGGAGATCGGAGTTCGATCCTCCGTGGGGCTATTTGTTTTTCCTAATCCTACGGATTTGGCAGTCGTGGCGATAGTCAGCCAAAATGGCAGCTCGGCCGGCCGCCCTGCCAAAATGGCAACGAGCAAACCTTGTGCCAAACAAAATCTTTTTTTATGCTCAAGTTTGTGTGTTGACAAGCCGATACCACACTGTAGAATCGAGAGACACGGAGAAACAAATATGAAAACCGCAGACGGAAATGATAAGTTGGGCAAGGGTTGCGTTGTGGTGTCGCGTCCCGTTGGCGATACTTGTCCGCCCGATTGTGACTATCTCGGCAACGGCTGCTATGCCGAGGCTACCGAGAATCAGTATAAAAACGCCCGTACCGCGGGGTTTGCTAACATAGTCACAGAGAAAAACAAAATCCGTGCTATGATTCTGGATGCGAAGCGTCGTGAAAAGAGTATCCGTTGGCACGAGCGGGGTGACTGGTTTCTCAACGGCGAACTTGACGTAGAATATGTTGCTAATGTGACATGGGCGTGTGAGAGTATTCTTGCTGATGGTGATAGTCTGCCCGATATGTGGTTTTATACCCATATTTATGATAGTCGGCTTGTTAGTCTCGACAAGTATATGGCCGTGTATGCTAGTGTTCACGACGATAACGATATGGGCGAGGCTCTAGCACAAGGATTCAAGTTGTTCGCGTGGTGTGATAGCGACGAAAAGATTGCACCGAAACGTCCCCGTAGCAAGAAAAAGGCTGATGCTTGGAGGGCTAGTCTGCCGAAGTTGGTGGTACTGAACGCGACCAAGTTTGTGGTCTGCCCGGAAATCCGTCGTGGTCGAGCAACAATCACTTGCACTGGCACGAAGGATAGTATATCATGTGACTTGTGTGTGCGTGGTCTGGCTAATGTTTTGTTTCCCGCCCATTGAAAGACAAAATAATGAGAAGTTATAGTTATACTTATTTGATGCTCAAAGACGTGTGTAAGCATAACGATTTAGACTACGATAGGGTTATTCAGGCAGTTTGTGATAGTGATATCAGTTTTGGTACTAACTATGATACTCTTATGACCAATCGAGATTTAGATACTATTCTTTATGATGCCGAGATTGTCAATGACACATTAGATTATGACGAGTGTTATAATGATGATGGTTTTGTTTTGATTAGTCTAGGGAGTTGATCATGCCTAAGTTTTATGTAAAGAGTAATACTGCTGAACTTATTACTAGTTGCTGCGATCCTTTGGAGGCGGCTGTTAGAACTCTTATGGGTTGTAATAAGAATGATGTTATCGATGAATATTTTTATGTTGATGAATGTGGTATGAGAGATTATCTAACTGCTACACCTACTACTACTGTTATTCGCACAGAGGATGTTATCTTGGCATCACAGCCCGAACTATTCGAAGAGGATGAATAACTGCCAAAACGGCAGACCGGGCGCCCCGACTGCCAAAATGGCAATAAAGTTTTATCTGTTGACAAGACGATATTTAGTATTAGAATACGCCCAAAGGAGATCACTATGTTTACTACAACTCATTTGAATAAGGTTTTGTGCGAAGTTCGTGGATTCCACAAGAAAAGTATTTTTTGCCCGAAAAAGAATATGTTGGCCTATAGACTGTCTAGGATGAGTAGTCAGTAAGGGGTGGTGCGATTGAACGTATGATTAGGGATTATTATAAGGATGCTGGTCACACTGTTTCTTATATTGGTGGTAGTCACTCTTTTGATATGCTTGTGAATGGTCGCAAGGTAGAGGTCAAGTCTAGTCTGGCCAGAATGACCATTGTTGGTGGAACAATCAAGTATACTTATAAGTTTCAGCATATTTGCCCCAATAACTTTCACAAACTGGTTATGGTGTTTGTTAGCCCAGAGGGTTTGACCGCTAGGGTTATGGATACTAGAACTGTTGCTAAATATGTTGGTTCTAAATATAGCCACAGAGATTTGCGTGTGGGAAAAAAGATGTTTGGTAAAGTTTTGGCCGCTTGACAACCGATAACGACTAGTGTAGAATCGAACCAAAGGAGAAAGTTATGCCTAACTGGTGCTTGAACAAGTTGAAGATTAGCCATGAGGATCGGTCTAAGGTTATGGAGTTTGTTCATGCCTTCAAGGAGGGTAAGGCTTGTGAACATTATTTGCCGATGCCAGAGGGTGAAGATTGGTACAACTGGAATATCAAAAACTGGGGAACCAAGTGGGATATTGGTAGTGATAATGGTGAAGTTCACGGACTACATCCTACGATTGTGGATAATGAGGCTACCATGAGTTTTGATAGTGCTTGGAGTCCTCCCATTGGATTGTATGAGGAGTTGGATAGGTTGGGGTTTATGGTTGATGCTAGTTATTTTGAGCCTGGAATCGGCTATTGTGGTATTTGGCATGATGGTGATGATCTGTGTACGGAATATGGAAATGATAAGGGTGTGATTCCTGTTAGAGTGTGGGAAGATTACAACCTTGACGAGTTTTTTACTGATGAAGTAGAAACATAAAACAAAACCCACGCTGCCAAAACGGCAGATGGGCCGCGACAACTGCCAAAATGGCACAACATTTTTCTTGGATTCTTGCTGTTGACAAGCCGATACTAGAGTGTAGAATGATTGAGTAAGACAAAACAAAGTGGTGCTGGCAAAGTGGAGGCCACAACCTAGTTGTCGGGTAAAACCAACCCTCGCCTTTAGGGTAGAGAGACAACCATCACAAAAACTTTCGTGGGTCCATGGCTCGGGACTAGATTAGATAACCTATCGGGGACGAATGAGCCGGTTATGCTCTGGGAACCGATACTAGTCTATGGGGGATAGCGTCCCCACCACGATCAACACAAGTATATAGAAAGGAAAAACAATGTACGAGAAGATGTTTAGATGGTACATGAAAGGTATGATTACTGAGGAAGATTGGAAGATGTATCGTGATGAGCGATTTTGGGATATTCTCTGGTCTGCTCGCGATGTTATGATACGTCTCAAGTATCGGTAATGGTATTAGAGTGGCAGAAACAGCAGAAAGAGACTGTAAAATGACCGTTTCTGAACTTATTGAGCAGTTGAAGAACTATCCGGGCGATATGCGGGTTCTTACTCTTGGTGGGATTTCTTGGCCATCGGGTCTGTATGAGGGTGGGTATAATGATGTGGGGTTGAAGATCGAAGAGATTGTATTCGATTTCTCACAGAATAATGCTTGGTATTATGGGCCTCATGCGTGTGTGAAGTTTACGGATGAGAAGGTTGGTACTCCGTGTTTGATTATTGGGAGGGGAAAATAATGGAATAGAATAACTCCTGCCAAAACGGCAGGAGCCGCGGCCGATCTGCCAAAATGGCACTAAAGAATCCTATTGATAATGCCGATCTATAGGGTATACTTAGAACGAACAATGTACGGAGATAGCCACAATGATATCAAAAGAGGCTATCTGAAATGCTGGTCGAGTATGGCGGAAGCCGACATTGTTTTTCCTAATCCTACGGATTTGCGGTCTTGGCGATAGTCAGCGAAAGTGTATAGTCTTGACAACCAATAACCAATAAGGTATACTAGTCGCATGACACGAACACACTACGAAGTACGATTTCATCTGGCTCGTGGGCCAAACTATATGCACTGGCAAGTCAAGGCCATGTGTGGTAGAAAGAAACTGCAAGAGTTTTATTATGATCCGGCTCTTTATCAGTTAGAGATGTTGAGTTGCAAACTGGTAAATAAAGTGAATAAGGCTAAGAAAGTTCATGAGGCTGGTGTGAAGGATGTGGCTGGTTGGGTAAAGTGTGATACGGTTATCATAAATAATGAGATTGGTGTTGACAATCTAGAGAAGTTGTATTACAATCCAATCCGCGATGTTTACTGGCGACGAGAAAGTGATTGTGGAGAGTTCGCATGGGACGATTCACAATATGACTCTCTGATTACACAAGGCAAACAAGTTTACGTTTTGGAGGAAAGAACATGATCAATGTTGGCATGACGATTCGTGAGATGGTGAGCTTGGCCGCTTGTGGTTGTGAATGTTGTGTACTGAACGCCTAGCATAAAGCCAAATGCCAAAACGGCAGGCGGTGCGGCCGAGCTGCCAAAATGGCACCCAAAAAATATTCATGTAGGGAGGTTGACAGTGCCGATACCTATGGTAGAATGATAGCATCACACGACAAGAAGCCAACTGATCTCAACACTACAAAAGTTCAGATTGGCCCCTTGACAAATGATATGGTTCGTGATATGATTGGTTTACTGGTTTGGAACTAACACTAACTTGGAGGTTTGCTATGAAGAAGTTTTCTTTTATTGTCGATGTTGTGGCCGATGAACTGGATCGTGATACTGTTGTGGATTCGATTTCGTCCTGCCTGAGTGATGCACTTCCGGGTGACGTTCATGCTAACGTCAAGGCTGGCGAAGTCAAGGCGTTTAGCGAGCAGGGTTATAAGGTGTGGCGTGCTAGGGTCACTGGTGTGACCGCGAAGCAGGCTGGTGATGCTCACAACAGCAAGGTTGAAGCGGAGACTGTTGCCTGAGTATAACAATATGCTATAATACCGATAGACCGCTGGTAGTGATACTGGCGGCTATCGGCTTTTATGGCCCCATAGTTAAATGGATATAACAACTGCCTTCTAAGCAGTTATTGGAGGTTCGATTCCTCCTGGGGCTATTATTCTGCCAAAACGGCAGGCGGCGCGGCCGAGCTGCCAAAATGGCAGTTAAAGTTTTTGCTGCTGGTTTGCCGATAAAATGGTATGGTTTCCAGAGGGCGCTTGCAAAGAGGATCGGGTATGATACAATGGATAGGTGTATTGGTAGCATTGTTGGGATTAGCATATACAGGATTGAAAGATTATCAAAAGGGTGATATTAAAATCCCTTTGCCTCAAAAACCCGTATTGACAAAACCAACCTATCCTGTACAATACTGTCTGATGGCTTACGATCCTAACCTTAGAAAAGTTTTTTATCAACACGAAAACGGACAATGGTATGACTTCCCGCCGAAAATACGAGAATATCCAGATCAAGGTCAAGAAGCGTTGGGAAATCCCTACGGGACACAAGGAGTATCGGGACACAGTTATGGACAACAGGCCCAAGCGACTGCGTACCCGATCCGCCGTTGACAAGCACTGGCGTGATGAGTATTATATGTAGTCTCGCCAGCCTAACTCAGTGGTAGAGTAGTTGTTTTGTAAACAACCTGTCGGGGGTTCGATTCCCTCTGCTGGCTTCCGGGATGGTGAAACGGTATCACAGAGGGCTTTGGACCCTTTATTCTACGTTCAAATCGTAGTCCCGGAATCGGAGGCTGACGTTAGAGTTACGAGTGTTGCTCAGTAGCACAATGGTAGTTGCAAGCGGCTGTTAACCGCTGGGTTGTAGGTTCGAGTCCTACTTGGGCAGTTTGGAATCTTGGCCGAGTGGTTTAAGGCAGCGGTTTACTAAACCGCCGAGGGTTAAAATCCTCCGGGGGTTCGAATCCCTCAGATTCCGTTTTACCTAATCCTACAGATTTGGCTAGGGTGGCTGTAGTCAGCCAAAATGACAGAAATTTTCTTTGAAGTAGCGGGATTGACAAGCCGATAACCTATGATATAGTTGGATCTCCCTGCGGGGGCGAAGCATTAAAGTGATGCAATAGACTTTTAATCTATTGAAGAAGGAGCATTACCTTCCACCCCTACTTGACAGTTTGGCCCGTTTGGTGTAGAATAGGATAAAGGAGAAAAGGCTTATGTTTGATGATGAATATGAGTATGATTATGATCGTATTGTAGAGGACAGTGATGCTCTCTATGAGGACGATGACGAGGATATTTACTCTGATGATGAGTATGATTACTACTATTCTAATGAACGGGAATTTGACTGTTATTATCACGACATAATGGATGAACTTTCGGACGAATAACCTTTTCTCGGCGGATGCAACTTGGTGGGACAAGTATTCTATTTATAAGCAATAATACGCTTTATCTTCCTTTCTTAGTACGTTCAAATCGTACCATCCGCTTTTATGAATATTCTTGATTCTGATATTGATGCTCATCGTAAAATGAATGATGGTAGATATATTCAGGGTTCTTCCTATACTTCTCTTATTCTGAATCATAAAACACGAAACAAGATTATTATTCGTGCTGTTTGTAATCTTAGAAAAATAATCAATGATTTTGATAGTATCGCGTGCTGTGGTACTAGCGGATTGATGGTGGTTCCACAAATCGCAGAATTACTTGATAAGCATATTATTGTGATTAGAAAACATGAACGATGTTATAGTTCTTTTAAAATTGAGGGAGTATCTCCCTATCGTTATATCATTATTGATGATCTCATCTGTAGTGGAAGAACAGTTCGTCGTATTAAAAATCTTATCAAAGAAGAAATCCCAATGGCAAAATGTGTTGGAGTTTATTGCTATATGCCGGATGAGTGTGCTTATCGCTCTAACATTGATGGTTCTAAATTGTGCCAACGTGATTTGGGAGTTCCTCTCCTGAATGTTACCGAACTGCCATAATGGCAGAGCGGCCGGCCCGGCTGCCAAAATGGCAGAAAAAAACTTTCAAGCCGCCCTGTTGACTTGCCGATAACCTATGGTAGAATCAGTGCATCGAAGCGAGTGACACTAACCACGAAGGAGTTGATTATGCCTGCTGCTGTTGAGAAGATGATGTTTGTCGGTGAGACTCCCTGGCACGGTCTGGGGAACAAGGTTGATGAGGGCGTCACGATTAACGACGCTATTGTCGAGGCTGGTCTGGATTGGGAAGTCGGACTGAAGGATTTGCAGACTGTTGACGGTACACCCGTTAACCATCGTGCAACCTATCGTAAGACCGATGGTAGCATCCTGGGTGTTGTGGGTCCGCGTTATACCCCGCTCCAGAATAAGGATGCTTTTGATTGGTTCCAGCCATTTCTGGATGCTAATGAGTGTGCTATTCATACTGCCGGATCGCTTCATAGCGGTCAGAAGGTTTGGGTACTTGCTCAGTTGAATCGTGATAACAGCGAGATTGTTCGCGGTGATGAGGTCAGCAAGTTTATCCTGCTAAGTAATAGTCACGACGGCTCGACTGCTATTCGCGTGGGTTATACCCCGATTCGTGTTGTGTGTGTTAATACGCTGTCTTATGCCCACAAGCATAATGATAGTAAACTGATCCGTATTCGTCATACCCGCTCCAGCCAGAAGAATCTGGAAACGGTGCGTGATGTTATGGACAATATTAACGCTGGATTTGAGGCTACTGCGGAACAGTATCGTTTCCTGGCTACCAAGCAGTTCAACCAGAAGGATATTGAGAAGTATGTTAAGATTGTGCTGAATATTAAGGGTGCTGACGAGGATATTAAGACTCGTACCCGTAATATTATGGACGATATTCTGGCTCGTATTGAGGGTCCGAAGCAGAGTGCTGTTGGTGTGGCTGGTACTTGGTGGGCTGCTTATAATGGCTTCAATGAATATCTTAACTATGGTAAGGGTCGTACCACCGATAATCGTCTCGATAGTTTGTGGTTCGGTCAAAATGCTAATGAGAATAATAAGGCGTTGGAGAGTGCTCTAGAGTTTGCCAACGCTATTTGACCTTCCTTTCGTGGGGTGTCGCGGTGAGAGCCGCCGTGGGAGAAATCCTGCGGCGGCTTTTCTGCGTACATATGTTGACTGCCAAAATGGCAGACCGGGCGCGCCGCCTGCCAAAATGTCAAGTTACAATTTTTTAAGGTAACGATTACGAAACTTAGTCAAAGAATCTCAAAAAGGTTGCTTGCAAGTCCACTGGTTTGACGATACAATGTAACGTAAGGTGTTGGTACTACTGGGTTTATGACTAATATTAGGAGACTAGATTAGTTTGGAAATCTTTATTATGATAGCAGCACTATTCTACTGTTTATTTTGCTGCAAAAAATAAGAATCTGTTTTACCTAATCTAGCGGATTTGCTGCCGTTGCTGGTAGTCAGCCAAAGGTATGGTTCTATTTATGCAGAAAGGAAAGAAAATGAGAACTGATTATAGCCTAGTGGGAAAAGATCATAAACCTAGTCTGGATAATATGAGTCCCTATCAGATTAGGGTTGTACTTGAGCGTTTGCTTAGTACTATGGAAATTAAGCAGAGAAGGGATTTAATGGATACTTTTCCTGGTTTGTATAAAATGATTTATCCCGAATGGTCGCCAATGAAAGATATTACTCATTAACAACCAGTAATCCTTCATATGCTAGATTAATAACTAGATTATAAGTATTACGAATAATATTATCTTCTGGAACTGTGGATGTTCTTGATATGGATATTTTTGATGGTTTATCTTCTGATGCTAGAGAATCATATTCATCATAGATATTCTCAATAAATGAATATACTAACTGTCTAATATCACCACTAGTACTAGCATTATAACTTTCAAATGCAGAATATGGAAAGAATACTCCGCTACTAGGAGTCGAGTCACCTGATGCTAATGTTACTATTCCGTTAAAATATCCTGTGGGGCTGGGATTAAATGCCATGAATGATTCTCCGAATGTAGGGTATCTCTATAGATACTATACACCACTTATCATCATCTCAAAAACTTTCGTAAATTGGCCCAAATCCAGCCAGTTATATAACCCCTGGTCCCACAAGGGTTTGCGTTCACAGGCCGATACTGTATAATGGGAGGGTGCGCGCCGTTTGTCAACTTTGCCTTTGTTAAGGAGATTAATTATTACCGCTGTTATTTGTTTGTCTATCGTTCTTGGTGTTATGCAGGGGATGAGAGTTATTAAGAGTAGTTAGTAGAATATTACTGTTCCCCTCTGCATAATATATACAAGATCGCCAAGAATCTGTCAAGTGAAAAAACTTTTTATGTGTGTTCTTATGATAAGAGTTTCCACGATCATTCAAATTTATTTTAATACTTAAAACTTAAAATCATAGTGAGCCGCATAAAATTTTTCACGCTCCAGAGAGAGATCATTTGATCTATCATATTCTTAGCAGGAAGTCCCACCTGTCCCAGCCAACCTTTTAGGTTTGATTTTTTTGGTCGTAGTCAGCGAGATATGATAGTCTATAAACTAGATAGGTCTATTGCGGCAGAAAAAATTATAGCAGATATTAATAAACTCATTCAGGAAAATAGGGAGAATATACAAAACAAACTTTTAATACTGGAGATTAGAAATATTACCACCGAAGATACTAGTCACGTTCTAAAACTAGAATATAAGAAAGAGGAGAAATAATTTGTTTTACCCCAACTAATAAGTTTGCCCCAGTTGCTCATAGTCAGTGAAAAAAGGAGATTAAGATGATTTTATTTTTGGGATTGGTTCTTACTACTAGTATTTATATTTGGATTCTATATCTTCTATTGAAACCAAGCCCCACTATTCCCACAGTAACCAACGAGTATCCAGATTTTATGAAGAATTTTCCAGATAGGAAAAGAAAGTATGAACGATAATCCCTGGGTCTTATGAGGGATTACAGCCCCATTATAATTTCAATTTGTCTAATACTTTGGGGTTCCCTTTATTCCTACTTAGACTACTCATATTCCAAAGAGACTGACGACCATGAATGAAACTCTTTGTTGGATATTTTTATCACTCACACTTCTTTTCTGCATAATTTCCACCATCTATATAAATAGGAGCAAAAATGATAACTGAAGAATTTCACAAGCCTTTTATCAAAGGTTTAATTGTTGTGGGTCTAGTAACACTGTTTGCTATGGTTTCTAGTCACTATATTGTTAATTATTATATCAATCTATCTTATAAAACCCCCATTTATACATCTTCTGAATCCTACTCTGAGCCAAAAGTGCCAGAAAATGAGGGGATATCATCTGTTTCTCAATAAAATCGGCGTATTTTTACTTATTGAATTTGCCGGTGGTAAAAAAAAGATTAAAGGCCAAACTGGGAAATGGCCGATAAAGTCTCTTGACAACCCCTATTGGTGTGGTATACTCTACTAGGGGTAGTGGTATTTTTCTTAATAGGTATAGATGAAAATGTATAAGAATGTATTGTTGACCGATAAAGAAATTGCTCTCTTGAAGAGGGTCATTGGTGATTATCTTCACGAGAAATTGACTCCAGAGCATCGAAATTTGACCATAATTCATAGCCGTCTATTGGGTATCAAACCCACAAAAACTTATAATCAGAGTATCGATTAGGGCTATCATTCCACAAATGGGAAACAAATCAAATGGAAAACAAATATACTAAACTATTAGGCCAACCTCAAGGTAATGAGATGATTTGGGGCCGTGAGATTCTTCGTATGAAAAGTAATGGTAAGTTTACCAGATTGCTAATGTGCCAATCATATTCTGAGGCTAGTGCTATTTTTTATAGTTGGTTAAAGGAGAATAAATAATGAGTAGAGAAGCAATTATATGGACTGTGGGAGCATGGTTTGGAGGTAGTCTGGTAGGATTAATTATGTCAATTTTGTTTGCTATAATGATCTCAACAATAATTTTGGAGAATAAATAATGAAACCTTCAGATAAACAAATTAGAATAATAGAATTTCTTGAGCATAACTGAGATTGAATAATGATAACTATACCTCGCTGGGAATATTATTGTCTATATTTTATAGCACTTATGCAAGTTGTAGCATTTATAGATAGGATATTTGGAGAATAAATAATGGCCGGATTAGTTCTTTTTGCCGTACTTGGCTATATGGCTTGCATTAGAGTGTACGATTGGTATAACGGCTATGGCGATCTGTTTTAGTTCTATTGTAGAATAACTAATGATTAATTACATTCTTCACATGATTGGGCTGTGTCCATGTCCACATTCCCATTTTGATTTACAAGATTTGTTGCTTTTATTCCCGGCTCTATATATAGGATTATATAACTTACTTAATAAGTATTTGCAGAATAAATAATGAAAAAGAAAACTACAAAAAAGAAGAAACCAGTTAAGCAGAAGATGGGTGTTGTGTTAGAGTCTTTGGTTAATCTTGATTTGATCTTATTGTAAAAAGCATGGGGCTATGAATTGTGTGGCCGTTCATAAGAATGGTAAACTCTGGCGTTGTATTCAGAGTAATATGGTAAAAGATTGTAGAGCAGGGTGTGAGGAGAGATATGAATAATCCACTAATCAAAAAAGATTTTCACAAACTTGATGTTTACAGATTTGATATTGAGCATATATCAGATGATTTGTATCGTGTTGATCTTAGTGATAGTATTAGTTGGGACATATTGAGTTTGAATTTTACAAGGAATGAATTAATGGGGTTGGCCGATTTTATTAATAACATGGTGGAAAAACCCATTAATATGGTGTAATATACAGTAGGAGGCTGTGTATGCGTACCAATAAATACTTACAAGCAATTCAAGACTATGTATCCGCTAAGGATATGAGTTATTGTAATAATAGTTCTGGAACTAGCAAAGAACTTTCTAAAGACATATTTGATAATCCTGGCGAGGCTATGAAACGAGCCAAAGAAATGGGATTAGAAAATATCCACACCATGAAAACTAAGGATGGTAAAAATGTTTTTATGCCGGGTAAAAATCATGAAGAATATTTATCCAAACTAAATACTAAAGCACTACAATATGGAAAACCCGGACCAAATGATCCACGCAAAACTCCAGCCCCTAAAAAAGATCAGAAAAAAGGATCAAAGAAAAACAAACCAGATAGTGCAAAAGATGACAAGGGTAAAATAACTCTTGATGAATCAGTAATTAAAAGATTACAAGCATTAGTTACTGAACATAATAAAAAAGATAAGGGTAGTAAGGCTACTCTTGGTATGTTAAAGGCTGTTTACAGAAGGGGAGCAGGAGCATTTAGTACAAGTCATGCTCCTAAAATGAGTAGGGATGGATGGGCCATAGCAAGAGTTAACGCATTTTTATATTTGCTAAGAAATGGCCGCCCATCAAATCCCAACTACAAACAGGATAATGATCTTCTTCCAACGGGTCATCCACGAAGTTCCAAATAATCTCTAAAGATTCGGCTTGACAAACGCCGATGCTGTGGTATACTCTGAACAACCCATTGGAGAACAACTATGACAGAACAGGTAGCATCTTATATTTATGACAAAACTGTTCCATACGGAACCTACAACGTATTTGCTTGTTACAATAGTATTGAGGACTATGATAATCGCAAAGTAGATTTTTACGATGTTTATGATAACAGTGGATCGTGCGTAAATGAAGGTGAACCATTTTATGAGTTCCCAACATGGCAACAGATTTACGATTTTTATTATCTTCCTAGCATCTATTTTTTAGCATGAACACAGAACTAAGTAAAGACGAAAAGTACGCTATTTATTGGTGTTATAGTCGTGCTATGGATTATGTGGAAAAACATAGCCTATTGGTGAATCCTTATCCAGATAGTGATCTTATTGTGAACGGCGTAAATATTAGTGAGACTATTAAAAATTTATTGGGGAGATTGGTTGTATGAATATCAAACACTATCCAATTACTAAAATTGAGCAAGCGGAAAAAGTCTATTCTGAAAAGGATGGAGTTGAGGTAAAGCACGTTTGCTCCACAGAATTTGGTGATGCTGTTGGTGATGTTTTCTATAGAGAAACGCCCCATCCAAAGTTTGGCAACAAGTATTTTTGCCTATTTTTTCGTGGTGATGATATGTATGTGGGTAATGCTGACGGTATTGAGAATCTAACTTTTGGTATGGTAGAGAATGATGAGGGGCAGTTAGAGTATAGTCAGAGTCGCCATGATTATAAGAGTTTCAACAATGGCAACATGATTGATGGTGGACGAGACTATATTAGGTCTAGTGGTAAGGTCACAGTATTTGTTGTTCGTGATGGAAAACTGGTTAGTTTTAAGGAAATACAAAAAATAATGAATTCTAGAGCGGCCATTGACAAGTAACAGGCTTGATGTATAATAATGGTGTGTGTTGTAACTAACTTTTGAGGACTAATATGACTGATAATCTGAGTGTGGTTGAGAAGCGTGGTAAGTTTATTGTGGCTAGTAATGGTCAACCCATTCAACTCCCCAAGAGTGATGGGGCAAGTGTTACCACAGAATTTGATAATAAGACTGATGCTGAACGATACATAACTATTCTCAAGACTCTTAAAAAGAAGAAGTGATGGAAAAACTGCTGGAAATTTTACGTCAGCACAAAGATATTGTAAGTTATACTCTGACTTTCAGTAATCCAGAAATTTTGACTCTTAAATTCCAAGATGGATCAGTTTTAATTTTACAAGTAGTGTGCTTTGCTCCTTCCTATAAAGAGGTATTTAAAAAAAGAAATTGATAAGGTATAAGAATCATAGTTGTAGAGGTGCTGCTGTGGAATTATTAGTATTGATTGCTGTTATGCGTAAGGGGTTCACAGTAATAGAACTATTAGTAGTAACCACAATAATGGTGGTACTATTTGGTTTACTACTTGGTAGACCCGGTGATGGTCGAACAGTAAAAAGTGCGGCTCAAGAATTTGCTAGTATATTACGAAACACAAAATCCAAAGCATTATGTAATGAGGTTGGTGACGGAGTAGTAATAGAACCAGAATCTAATTCTGGAATTGTTATTAGTAATTCTTATATTCTACCATTCATAGAATGTAAGGTTACTAAAATGCCAAATCCAGTAAACAACGGAGTTTATCCATCCTCAATAGACGTTGGTTTAAATCCTCTCAATGCGTCATTGGATGATTTAAAACGAGGTTATAAAGTTCGATTTTATGCTCAATCAGACTCCACCAATCAGAGTTATAGAGGACTTCAAATGTCCGAATGGTATTGTTTCAACTATGAAAATCCACCAACAGCAAAAGTATCTATTGATAAAGAAACTAGTCAAAACTCACGAAACTCTTATTGGCATCCACTATTAGATTGTGGGGGATTAGACAACTCTCAACCAAAAACAAATATTATTGCTGGAGTAGCAAGACATCCAATAAAAAGTGGAGTTGCTATGATTTTTCCTAAAGTTGCGACTATATATTTCCGATATAGTGGTAGTGGGAATGATACCTCTCAAACATGGGGAGATTTATCACAAGAAGGATCTATAGGAGTAGTATTTGATAAACTTGGTTGTCTTGATGCTCTAGTAAAACAAAAACCAGTATCATACATTGATCCTTTTGAGATAGTATATTTCTTCATTGTTAATCGCAGAGATATGATATCAAACAAAGGATTATCCATAATAGATGCTTTTTGGGTAGCAATACAACCAAATACTGGTCAGGTTGTTGTGGCAAATCACATTCCTCAAGAAAATAATGATAACGATAGTTTAATTGCCTCTAGAGAAAACGCACGAAAATCTTTTAATATAGGTGGAAAATAATATGGCAGCAGATTTGGAAAAAGATTTATACAAAAGTGATACTATTGCTAATAAAGCAATACATAGTTCAGTTTATGCTCAGAATCTTTATGCCGCATTATGTAATAACAGATTCTTTTATAACGACGAACAATGGAGTTGTTCTTGGAGACACGCTGGTGGAATAGTTGCAGATTTGGTAGATACTAATGGTGATTATATTGACTACTATTGTTCTGGAATATCTGATAGAAATGGATTTGTAACCGAAGGATTTGTAACAGATGAAATTCGTCTTGATCTTATAAGATTAGGGTGGATTGTTAAACCATACGAACCAGAATAAGTGGTGATTTATGAGACTGATAAGAAGTAGAATACATTACTGGAGTAGTTCAAGATTAGCCACTTGGATAAGGAGAGATAATAAACCCTGTGTTCTTGAATGGCACAAATGGGAAGAATGGCACAACAACCAAAAAAAACTTCATCCTTTTAGATATTGGTTGAGCGAAAAATTTCTCAACAAACTACAGAACATAATTTATTTTCCAGTGGATGTTTATCACACAGCGAAAGTTTATATTCGTAATAGGTGGATTGATAAGATTCAGTATCTTCATACTGGACTAAAACCCGGTGAGTATTATGATCTTGATCATCGTATTCTGTATGGCTTATTTAATGAGTTGGTGGATTTTGTAGAGTTGGAACTTTCCTCTTTAATGAAATGGAATAAGGATAAAAACTATAAGTTTGTAAAAGATCGTTGCCAACAAGCACAGGACGATTATTTTCAGTGGGCGAATCACCTAAAGCACCAAGGTCGATTAACAAAGCAGGCTAAAGGTTCTCGCAAGATCAAAGAATTGTATGAGTGGTGGAAATATAAACGTACTCTAAGAAAAGATCCTCTTGATAATCCAGAATTGGGTATTGAGGATATAACAGACACAAAACAAGTTAAAAGTAAACAGAAGTTATATAAGAAAGTTTATGAACTAGAAGAAGAATACGACGAGGAAGATACAAAGATGTTGATCGAATTGATCAAAATCCGACATCACTTATGGACATAAATTCATGGATAATCAAAGACGACAAAACATTTGGTCGAAATTTGATAGTTGGGTCAATGAATATGGTTCCGTTCAACCAGAATTATTAATGGATGTTCAGTGCGAATTATTAAATATGCAAGAAGAAATAGATGCCTGGATGAGATATGTTATTAAATTAAAGGGAGAACTAGCAGATTGTAAAAATAATCAGAAACCAAAAACAAGTGTTAGCGTTCTATGAATAGGTATTTGCTTATTTTAGCAAGAGCGATAGATCACAGAGTTGGGAAAGATGACTACGATAAACCAGATATTCCTAGATCTTGTTGATGAAACATATGGTTCACATGAAGATATGTGATACGGTCAATCGGTTATGAATGTTTTGTACCACACTTGGCCCACAGAATATAAAAAAATTACTCAGACAGACCTTGACTGTTTCTACGACGATGGTACAACTAGACTAACGCTGGAGCATCTAGAGAAAAACTGGAGCAACTATGACCAAATATAAGATTCTAATTATGCTAATAACAGTAATCTGTGGTTGTGCAAAACAAACAGATAGTATAATTATGGAAAAAGAAATTATATCCGTATATACATACGAAAGATTTTTAGGACACAATGCTGCTATAGCACAGTTTGGTATTGGTAATGAGCATTTATTCGTAAATTTAGATGATAAAACAGTTGTTTTATATGCAACTAACGAAGGAGATACAACATCCGCTTATGCTGATGGATATCATAATGCTCTGGATATGATACAAAAACAAAACAACAACACTTGCCCTGATCTTCATTGAGTTATTATGAACAAACAATTATACAATAATATCATCAAATTCTCTAACAGTGTTGGAGAATATATTGGATTAGAATACGAATCATATCATGCTGAGTATGTTGAGAAACAAAAATTACTACGTTTGTTCGATTTTCTGGCTAGTTATTATATGGGTGGTAACAACGTGCCAGACACTTCACGATATGTTGTGGAACTAATCAAAAACAATTATTACGAACCCAAAACCTAGAAAGAAAATATGAATCCTCTTACAAAAGCCCTTGTGGATCATTACAATGCTCAAATTAGCGAAGCGGTTGCTACATTATCAGTATACCTAAATTCACCCGTTGGAATTGGTGAACATTCTGATTTGTTGTTAGAGTTAAAGAAATATGTTGATTTGTTAGATAGTGCCGATAGTAAACTAGCAACACTAAACAAATATGTTCTATCTAACACAGAGAATAAACAAATTCCATCTTGATTATGAATGATATTGAAACTCTCATACAAATGTTGCATAGTGTAACAGAGTATGATGTTATTGATTGTGGTTATGATTCTAATCACAATAAGTGTTATGCTATTCGTAATCTAGCAGAAAAACCATCTATGCTTTTGTTGGGATCTTTAGATATTAGTAATTTTCCTCAATGGCTTGGTAAAGACAATAAATAATGCTCACTATTCAAAAACAACCGCATAATAGCGTGTGGATAAAGGCAGATTCTCAGCAAGAATTGTCTCTATCTTTTATGCGTTTTCAAGAGCATTATGAGAGTATCAATCCAGATTTTAGAGATAAAATTTTCACAGTTGGACAATTACGAGAATGGTATTCGCTAACTTATGGTGGAGATACTTATCACAAAGATTGGATTGGTTTTAATTTTCCAAGCAAAGTATTAGACCCATTTAAAAAAGGTTTATTTGACCCACTAACAGAGTACGAAACCAATCTACTAGAATTTTTCAGATACAGACACGATAATTTCTATATCATTGGCGCTCAAGATCAAGCAACTTTAAGACACGAATTAAGTCATGCTTTGTATTCCGCAAATGATCAATATGCACGAACAGTTAACTCTATATTAGACAACAACAAGAAAAAAATGAAAAAGGTAAGACAGTTTATCTTAGACAAAGGTTATAATAACGATGTATTAAACGATGAACTTCAAGCATACATAACAGATAATGAAGATAAATTTATTGTAGAAAATACTCCTCCAGAAGTTTTTAGAAAAATAAACTCTCTCTATCAAAAATACAAACACGGAACATAATATGCTTTGGAAAGAAACTAAAAGTTGGGCAAAGAATAAAGGCTATGAGACTATTAAAGATAAGGACGATAATCAGTATTATTGGGCAAAATTGGATTCTAATGATCCTAATACTAGCGGTGTTGCTCCAAGTGTTAGTAAACTTGCTAGAGCGATTTTCAATCATATAACAGATAATAAGTGGGTTGAATACCAAAAAGAATATCAAAACAACCTAGAAAAAACAGACGCTCATATTAGTGATAGTAATTATGGATAATGTGAAACTAGTAAGCGTTACTCCAGATGCAGAAAAACACATAGCATACTGTGCTAGAGTAAGCAATCCTAACAATCAGAATAATGACAATATATCCAAGTTGTTAAAATACTGCATAGATCACCAACACTGGAGTATTTTTGAGATGGCATTTATGACTGTGGAAATCAATACCACAAGAGGACTTGCTGCTCAAATTCTACGACACAGAAGTTTTACTTATCAAGAATTTTCTCAGCGATATGCTGATACAACATTATTATCAGAAGAAATACCATTGTTTGAACTTCGTCGTCAAGATACTAAAAATAGACAAAACAGTATAGACGATATACAAGTTGAAACCAAAGTAAAATGGTATACTAGAATCCGCGAGCATTTTGCTAAATCAAAAGCGTTGTATGATGGAATGATAGAGGATGGAATAGCAAAAGAGTGTGCCAGATTCATATTACCACTAGCAACTCCCACTAGACTTTATATGAGTGGATCAATTCGCTCATGGATTCATTATATAGATTTGCGTTCTAGTAACGGCACTCAAAAAGAACATCAAATCATAGCCAAAGAATGTAAACGTATTTTTACTGAACAATTTCCTATTATTGGAGAAGCATTAGGGTGGCACAATGAAACAATTTAATATTACAGCACAAGTATATAGATTATACGATCCATACAAACAACATCTGTTAGTTAATGAGGTATTAGACGCCGAATCATCAGAAGATGCTATTAAAAAATTCAATATCTTATACTCTCCAAGCATAGAATTTCATGTGGTAAAAATTCATAGTGCGGAAGAAATTTCTCAAGACGCTGCTTGACTTTTGCCGATACTGTGGTATGATTTCACCCATGAACAGACTCGGCCTTTGCTGTATTAGTCTCAAACTTAAAGAGGATGGTTTTAGTCATCAGACTATGACCTATAAGCGTTTTTCTAGTTTACCGCGAGAAGAAGCACTAGAAATTCTTGGTAGCAGAATTCAAAACAATCTTATGGTAACAGATAAGACTATTGAATTTTGTGCTGAAAATAATTATGTTTACCGAGTTAGTAGCGATATTTTTCCTCTAATTACTTTTGACGAGGCTAATGTTAGCCTAGAAGATTTACCTAATCATGATGCTATTCAAGATGAGTTTGATAATATTGCACAAACTATTTCCCGCACTGGGGTTCGTGTTTCTGCTCATCCTAGTGAATTTAATGTCCTCGCTTCCACTAACCAGAAAGCCGTGGATAAAACAATCACAGAACTCAATTTCTACAGCAGTTTCTTCGACAGAATTGGCCTTGAAGCAAATTATACCAACCCAATGAACCTTCATGTTCACAACAAAAATGGAACACACTCTGAAATCATTAGTCGCTTTATTCAAAATTTTAATCGTCTTGATCCTAATTGTAGGAGCAGACTGGTTATTGAAAATGATGACAAAATTAACTGCTGGAATGTGAACGAACTAGTTAATATTTTTCACAAAGCAACCAATATACCAATTACTTTCGATTATCTTCATCACAAATGTAATCCAGACAATCTGGACGAAGAAACAGCACTAAGAATGTGTTATGATACATGGCATGGATATAGACCGCTTTTTCATTACAGCGAAAGTAAACCCGGAAATAATCCTCGTTCCCATGCTGATTTTGCTGAAAATCCATTTAATACATACGGATTAGAATTTGATATTGACATGGAACTCAAAATGAAAGACTATGCTATAGAACACCACTCTAAAATATGTAATGGAGTAATTGTATGAGTGCTTGGTTAATAGCATTTACTGGAGCAATTTATCTTTATGTGGCTTTAGAGCAAGGCTACAAGGGCAATACTGGTATGCTTATCACTTATATTGGTTACTCCTTTGCTAATGTGGGATTATATATGTTAGCAAATAAATGAGGAATAAAATAATTGAGCCAACTAAAATACCACTTACCGATAATCCAAGATCAAAAGAACCTATAAAAATACCACTAAAATCAATAGACTATGAAGTAATAGAATCTTCTGGGTGTGGTATTGTTCTAGCAAGTAAAATATCAAATGAAAATAATAACCAAAACAATTCGCAAAGCATACAAAAGTTGGAAACCGAGCAAACTGATTAGATGCTATCATTATGCTGCCGCATTTGATGGCAATAAGATGATTTGTTTCACCCAAAACAACCCAATTAAAACCAATGCCAAGGCACACAGAATTGGTGAACAATTTAATTTGGCTAAGTATATTGAGTATCCGTTTGTTCATGCTGAAAGCCATCTTATTAGTAATCTGTTGGATAGTTATAATACCATTGATCCTAATTGGAATATTGTGGTACTGCGTATCAACAGGAAAGGATTAATTCTCGGAAGTAAACCGTGCGAAAATTGTAATAAACTATTAAATGCTGTTGGTTTAAATTCTTGTTATCATAGTAATGATGATGGTTCTTTTACTAGATTATAATTATGTTTCTTAATATCATAACTCCTTGTTCTAGACCAGATAATCTATCTAAAATTGCTGATAGTATTAATATTCCATCCAAGAACTATCGTTGGATTATTATTGTAGATACAAGTAAGATACATACAAAAATATCAAAAATATCAAAAAATACTGATATTTTTTACACAACAAATAAAAATAGTGTTTATGGTAATGCTCAAAGAAATTATGGATTGTCAAAAGTCGAATATGGACACGTTTATTTTAATGATGACGATACAATTATTCATCCAAAACTATGGGAAAATATTTATGATTTAGAAAAATATGATTTCATATGGTTTAAACAATTATGGAAAGACGGTACTGTAAGGTTATTATCAAAACAAATTAAACTTGATTATATTGATAGTCATAATTTTTTAGTATCTTATGAAATTTGCAAAAATTTGGAATGGAAATTACCAATAAGATATGCTGATGGTATATTTGCTGAACAGTGTTATAAACAATCTATGCACACAGTATTTATAGATAAATTTTTATCTGTCTATAATAGTTTACAGTGATGCTTTCCTTAAAGGTTCGCTTGACAACGGACGATACTATGGTATAATCCATCCAACGGAGGATACCTATGAATTGTATTTATTGTGATAGTGCGATTCCAGAATCGAGATTAGAGTTTCTTAATGACACGGGGAGAACCCTGGTTTGCATTATTTGTTCTAGAGAAACTAGAGCGATTGGCTTTATGGATTGGGGACACAAAACTGCCCCTAGTCTTGTGATGGTTCCTGCTAATGCTGCTGAGACTATTCGCAAACTTGATCGAGCAAATAGGAGAGCAAGATGAAATGGATTGATCTTTTTCAATTTCTAAATGAACGAGCAAACGATATTAAAAATCTTGGTAGTTTCAATTGGCAAAAAGAAGTTACAATATATGATAGAAATTTAGGACAATATTATGTGGCAGACCTAATGATAGAGCATCATAATAATAGAATCGTTTTGGATATTGATACATTAGTTGGAGACAATAATGGATCTTGAAATTGAGAGTTTACTTTTTAAACAAGTTGAAAAACCTAAGAATCATCTAATGACCAAGATTATTAATGTATGGGATAATAGATATCGTATTAATGTTTATACTGAAATCTATCAAGACAATTTAATCAAACGAAAAATTCATAATAGTTATTTTGCTCGCTATGAACCGGGTAAACTCACAATCGTAGATGGTCTAAAGAATCCTTCTTGACAACTCCGATAACTGTGGTATACTTGGGTTATCACTAACAACGGAGAAACACGATGCCAAAAGGCAAAAAAACTTGTCCAGATTGCGGAAATCTTACTGGTCCGCGAGCCTATGTTTGCAAGAATTGTAATCATATCTTTTCTTTCAAGGTAACTAATACCGAAAAACGCACCATGAAAGCCGACTCTAACTTTCATTGGAGTCAACTTCAAAAGGGAGATAAAGTTAAGGTTGGTGGAGGCCCATATTATATTCATGAGGGAGAGTTAATCCCTATGGGATACAGAGGAAAGTTTGTGGTTGAGAAAGTTGACGATAAAGGTATTCAAGCATGGGGTCTTGATAAGAACGCTGGGTTTGCACACATTTATATGGGGCCAGATTACCAAAATCAAGATACTGGTATCTATAAAACTAAGCACAAAATTCTTAAACTCAAGAGGAAAGAGGTTGTGTCCAACCGAGAATTTGCATAATGAATACCGAACAGATTAATATTCTGCTTGATTTACGAGAGAATATTAGCAAAGATATTCAGGCTATGCAAACTCTGTTGAAAGAGAATTTTCCCAAAGAATATTCTGATGCTTATCAACATTGGATTCCTCAGATCGTAACTGCTCTGTATAATGATACCAAGTGGCTTCCTAGAGGACGATTAACTTTACAAAACACTATTGACCGAATTAGAGACAAGAATCATAGTGGCGGTGGTGTATCTAAATTTATTCAATAATTGGAGAATACAATGTCAAAACCAGAAGTTTATGCGATTAGTAATTTGGATGGATATGCTCAAGAAATAATAAATGCAGCAGCAAAAACTCTCTCTGATGCTCCATCGAATGATCTTGATAATTATGTTTCAGTTGGTCAAGTTATCAATTTGGTCAAGCAAAAGTGCATTGGATATGATGATATGGATCGACCAATTCTTGATGAAACTATTAATGAAAGCATTTACGAAGATGTTACTGTCTGGATTCATAATGTTGGTTTAGCAAAATTGGCTGGTCAAGACCTTATTGAATGTGCCTGGGATAATGATTTGAACGACATGGTGTTTTGGGCCAAAGATAAAAAGACTAAGAAAGAGAAAAAGCCAAATGCTAAACGATCCAAACCTAAGTCTAGACGAAAAGATATGGGCAATAAAGAACAAGATTGCTGATACTAGAGAGTACATTAGTTCAGATTTCTGTACCAACTGTGTTTCTCTGTATAATCAACTTAAAACTTTGGAACAACAACTAAGAGATTTGGAAAATGAACGTAATCGACAATCTTAAAGATTTGAGTGTACCAGATATTGCGAACTATTGTCATAGTAAAAGCATTATCGCAAGTGTTGCTATGGTAAATATCGGCGGAGACTTTAATCTTAGCACAATGATTCGTAATGCAAACTTTTTTGGATTTCGTAGTGTTCATTATGTTGGTAAAAAGAAGTGGGATAAAAGGGGTAGTGTTGGAACGCATCACTATACTCCTATTTACCATCATAAGAATGAAGAATTTTTTCTTCTTCAATGTTCTGGACGAACTCTTATTGCAATAGAGAACAATATTCCAGAGTATGCTGATAAGACAATTAATCTCTTTGATTATAAATTTAATCCTAATACCCATATTAGTCAACCAATGTTTATTTTTGGAGAGGAAAACAAAGGATTGAGTAACCTTATTCTGAATCGTGCCAATGTTATTCTTACCATACCCAATTATGGTAGTGTTCGTTCATTAAATGTGGGAACTACTAGTGGAATCGTTATGGCTATGTATAGAAATTTTATGGAGTCTACAAAATGAAAACTATTATTGCTGGAGGGAGAGATTACTATTTGAACGACGAAGATATACTAAAGTTAGATGAACTATCAAGCAACATTTCTCAAGTAGTTAGTGGAGCAGCAAGAGGGGTTGACTCTTGTGGAGAATTATGGGCTAGAAAAAATAATATTCCAATTAAAATTTTTCCTGCTGATTGGAAAACCTATGGTAAAAAAGCAGGATACTTACGAAACAAACAAATGGCAGAATATGCTGATGGTTGCGTTTTATTCACTGGAGGAAAAGGAACTCAGATGATGTTTGATTTAGCCAAAGAATACAACTTGAAAATTTGGGATTTTAGACTCAAGGGTTGACAGTGGTGGTCGATAGTGTATAATGTATTGGTCGGTGGTTGATCTTTTACAATATGGGGCCGTCATCTAATGGTCTAAGATGCGAATCTTATAAATTCGTCAAGGTGGTTCGATTCTACCCGGCCCTATTTCTGAACTATAAAATATTGTCTGGTGCTATTACCTTTATTTTTGGCTTTGTACGTTGGTAATTGACAATCACAGTTAGGACAAACAATACGCAGGTTATCTAATTTATTATTATTAGATTTCCCATCTATGTGATCCACAATAAGAGTTATAGGTTTTCCATTCCAGTTATCTCCAGACTGCCCACAGATCATACAATTGTTACCATACTTGCGTATAAAGTATTTTCTAATTCTTACATTGTGGTAGTAACCATTACCGAAGCCTTGTTTTTCTATAATATTATCTGATTTTTCTCTTTTATGTTTGATTTGACATTTTTTTGAACAATATTTTCTAGGATTATTAGTATAAAACTCGGTTTGTTTTTTACAACACAAACATTTGAAATATCTTTTTTTAGCCATCCTTTTAGGCTGTAGTCGATTATTATGCGATACTCCGCATGATCTACAACAAAATTTAGGATTATTTGTTTCTTTTGAACAATTGACACAATGATTCATAATCGAACTCAATACATTGTAACTTGATAAAGTATCATACACCATTTTCGACTAAAAGCAAATTTTTCTATGCCTATTGACTTCTCAAACCAACAGTGTATAATAACAATACGGGTGCGTAAAGGTTTCGACTACATACGGAGAGTTATGTTAGCAAGTAGTGGTTGGTAGACAGGCCACTATAAAAGTCTACTAAATGCTTTAACTGGCAATAATCAGTTAGCACTTGCTGCCTGACAAAAAAGGGCAGTAACAGACTGCGGTTGCGAATGAGGGTAGCGATCAAAAGTCTGATGTTAAATCCCTCTGCACTTACAATATCCAACGGGTTGTAGGTTAAGAGCAGTTGGTAAGATAGGATGAATCTTGTTTGTTCTGTATTCCTATTTAACTCATGAACAAAATAAACTTGTAGAAGATGTAATTTGATTTATGCTAGGACGCGGCTTCGATGCCGCCGCATCCACTAAAATAATATGGCATACTTAAACATTCCAATTCCTGTTGTTAGTGGTTATGTGCGTGGAAATTTTCTACGCAATCAAGAGGATTCTTTTGACAAAAAGTTTCCGTGTTATATTTTTGGTATGACTTCTATACCAGCACAAGCACCATTATTCCATTTTATTATGGAGGATGGTGGATTGTGGTGGAGGATGCCCATTCATGCTTTTTGTTGGAAAGAAGATAGTGAACAACAAGAGTTAGATGAGTTAGTGTTGTGGGATTCTTTTAGTTATCATGTTTCGGTAACTTCGTATCCTATACTACGAAATCATACTTGCAAATTTATTTCACGCCGACGAGTAGAATATACTGGACGATATTTGTTCACTCTTGATTGGGCAAGTTCTACTGATAGTGGGGATACAGATTTTACTCTGAGCGAATTTCCATCACAACATAAGTGTGGTCATTTTATCATGATGGATAATGGTAATTTTGCTATTCAACCAAACAATAGATTGGTTATGCACGATCCATCATTCACAATTAAAAAAGACCTTGTGATTCATCGCAAATACAACAGCACACTATGGACCGCTGAAAGAAACATGAGATGGGTAACTCCAGACACAGATATTATGGATTATGATCATACTGATTTGTCCTCTGGAGAATCTAATAAAGAAAGATCAGATGCTTATAATAGGATGGATAAAGATTCTATCACTTAAATATGCCCAGAAAAATTTGTCTTTACTGCAAGAAAAGGAAGAACTTAAAAAGTTTTCCCAAACATATTTCTCATAAAGATAATCTGGATAGTAGATGTAGAAGTTGTATTAAAAAGCAAACCAAGATAAGAAACAAACTACATAAAAAGGCTCCACCAAAACCAGAAGTTTGTGAATGTTGCAAAAAGATTCCTCGTAAATGGACAATGGATCACGATCATAGTGATGATACTTTTAGAGGATGGTTGTGTGACCGCTGCAACACGGGATTAGGAAAATTCGACGATAGTTTAGAAGGAATAACCAACGCTATGAATTATCTTCTTTCAAAAAGAAAAATTCAAGAACGGTGACTTGACAAGCCGATAACAGTAGTGTAGAATGGGTAGCAACACAGGAGACTATTTGGATGACTCACGATTTTAATTATGTTCAGAATATGGTTAATGCTCTTAGGGCAACTAGCAGTACGAAAGAAAAAGAAGATATTATCAAAATAAACTGTGGTATCTTTAATAATGCTTCTGCAAATTTTGCCAAGAAGATTCTGCTGTATACCTATCATCCTCTTTGGCAATATAATGTTACTAGCGATAATCTAAAGAAAAAGAGTCATCTTGTGGCTCGTAAAAATGAATACAATAATTTTTTTGATCTCCTTGAAGATCTAAAGAATCGCAAGATTACTGGTCACGATGCTATTGCTGCGGTCAATAGTTTTATCGAACATCACAGTGATTATGAGGAACTTATTCATTGTGTTATTGATAAAGATTTGAAAACCCGTGCTGGCGATAAAATTATCAACAAGGCTATTCCAGATTGGATTCCAGAGTTTAGTGTTGCTCTAGCAGAAAAGTATGAGCCTAAACTTGTTGATTGGAATGATGGATGGTATGTCTCTCGTAAGATTGATGGGGCCAGATGTATCGCTATTGTTGATGAGGCTGGAGAAGTTACATTCCTTTCAAGAACAGGAAAAGTATTCGATACTCTAGAAGTAGTTGCAGATGGTATTAAGGCTATTGGTCTTAATAGTATTGTTTTGGACGGCGAACTTTGTCTGGTAGATGAAGATGGTAATGAGGATTTCCAGGGAGTGATGAAGGAACTGCGTAAGAAGGATCATACTATTCCTAATCCGTCTTTTAAGATTTTTGATGCGATAACTACTGATGAGTTTTATAGTAAGAAGGGTAAGAGTAATAGACCTTATTCTATTCGATATGCTGATATTTGTGGTGCTATGCAATATTACCAGTCATATCCAATCCTGACTGTGCTTGAACAAGAATTGATTCATAATGATGAGCATTTCCAAGAGTGGGTAAAAGAAGCCGCTGATAAAGGATGGGAAGGAGTAATGTTGCGAGCAGATGAACCATATAAGGGAAAGCGTAGCAAAGATTTGCTCAAGGTTAAGAAATTTTTTGATGATGAGTACGAAGTTATCGACACAGAAATGGGACCATTTCGATATGTATTAAACGGTAAAGAACATGAAGAAACCATGCTTTCTTGTGTAACTATTAATCATAAGGGACATACTGTGCGTGTTGGTAGTGGCTTTAGTATTGAACAACGTCAAAACTTTTACAAGCACCCGAAACATATTCTTGGTAAGACAATTACTGTTCAATATTTTGAAGAAACAGAAAACCAAGATGGTGGTATCAGTCTAAGATTTCCTACATTTAAAATCCTACATGGTTCTAATAGACAAATATGACAAATGTTACAAATATGTTCCGAGTATAGATCATATCTTGATAAGTTTGTAATTTATGGAGAAAGACACTCTGGAACAAATCTCACAGAGAAAATATTTACTCAAAAATTTGGATTAACTAGAACTCATTTCTACGGTAATAAACACTGGTTTGGATGGACAAAACCAGAAACAATTTCTTATAAGGATAAACATGTCCTGTTTATAGGTATAGTTAGAAATCCATACGACTGGATCATGGCTATGATTAATATGCCTCATCATATCCATCATCACAGAATGGTAAACTGGGAAACATTCTTATTAAGTGAATGGTTTTCTACCGATATCGAAATTAGAGAAATACCAGCAGATAGAAATCCAATAACAAAAAAAAGATACAAAAACATATTCGATATGAGGACTACTAAGTATAGATACCTCAATGAGATTATGCCTGTTATTGCTTCTAACTATATCTTATTTTCATATGATATGCTCATAAAAAACTATTATTCCTATATTAATATTATCTCGCACAGATTTCATCTAAAAAATATTGGTGATGCACCAGTGTTAGAAAATAAATATCCATATTATGTTCCTGATAATATTAAACATATTATAGATACTAATGTTGATTGGTCCTTAGAGGAAAGTTTAGGTTTTTTTCGTAGATAGTTGACAACGCTGATCCGTAGTGTAAAATCGCAGAATACACATTGGAGGACTCTATGATTGTTGAGAACACAGTAATTCCAGTTCAGAATACTACTCTTGATAGGACTAAGGCAGATATTTTCTTCGCCACATTTCAGAGAGAAAAGATTGTAGCATACAAGGAATATTGGGAAAGTGTACGCCCACAGAATACCTCTGATATTTTTAGGCGTTATCTCTTTGCTTACTGTTCTGTTCATACTACTTGGAAAGGTAATTGCTCTGGCTATAATGCTATCAAGAACTTTGATGAGTGGATTAGTGATGAGAATATCTTGAGAGATAAACTTCACAAAAGCGGAGTTGGACTTCATAACAATCGTACAAAATATATTTGGGATTTTGCCACAAAGTTTTGGGCCAATCCTAAAGATTTTTATTTTACCACTCAAAAGGGTCATGTTAAGAAGCGTGATACTATTGTTAGTAAAATTAATGGGATCGGGTTAGCAAAAGTTAGTTTTGCTTTGGAAATGATCCATCCCAATGAGGCAAGAGTATTGTGTGGAGATATTCATCAACTTCGACTTTACGATATGGAACATCTCAAGTACAATAAGAGTAGAAGTGGTACGGACTCGTATAAAAAGATGGAGCGTCATTGGATGATTAATTGTGGAAAAAACAAGATACCATCATATATTGCACGATCAATTTATTGGGACGCTCTACAAAAGAAGAACGATAGTCGCTACTGGAGTTTTGTGCTGGAGGATTAAATCAGCCAGAATAGTAAAGGGAGTAAAAGACGACCACGCAATATTGACCAAAAAATATGGGATAAGAATTGGCACAGAATATTTAAAAAGAAAAAGAAAAAGTGTAATTAATACTGTCCCTAAATAAAGGAGGCTACCATGATTATGAAAAACTATGTGGCCGATGAACTTGCTAATAAAGTTTATCATCTAACCAAAGCACTAGAACAAGCCAATGCTATCATTAATAATCTGGAAATTCATAATGAAATTTTAACAGATGCTCTGTCGTTTTTTAGCGACAAAAAAGACAATGAACTGGTTGGTGCTGACTGAAAAATTCAAGTTGAAGGGGTTGACAAGCCGATAACCCGTGATAGAATGATGATACAACGCGGGTGATTCGGTCGCGTGACTGAACCGCGAAGTAAGGTTGGATTAATTTGGAGGTTGATTATTATGGCTGAAGGTACTAATGTTGAGAAGCAGACCCGTGTTCGTTGCAGCGACGAGGCTTTTCTTGAGGCGGTTTATTCGTCCAAGACTTATGCTGAGATTGCTACCAAGACTGGTCAGAAGGTTGCTAGTACGATGGCTCGTTATGCTCGTACTAAGGCCGCTCTGGCTAAGAAGGGTATTGATCTTCCCGCTATGGAGCGTGCGAAGCCCACTAAGACGGTTGATAATGTTGAGGCTATGGCCGAGATTGTGCGTCGTCTAAAGGCTCACAACAACGGCTGAGACTCTTTATAAAATCAAACGGTAGTCGGCTACAACAGTTTAAACGGGAGAGGCCCACAAATAATCAACCTCATACCTTTAGTTGTTGTAGTCGATTATCATTTGGGAGTGTAGTCCAATGGCAGAGACAACGGACTTAAAATCCGTACAGTGTGGGTTCGACTCCCACCACTCCTATTAATTAGGAATTATTAACTAAAAGGAAAACAAATGAGTAAAAATAATATTCTAGAATTTTACAATATTGGAACCAAAGTTAAACTAACAGATGATGTTCATGGAACTATTATTGGTGTTAATATTGGTTCAAATAACTCTATCTCTTATGAGTGCGGATGGTGGAATGGAAGATCATATTGCAAGGAAATTTTTAACTCTACTGATATAGAGAACATTGTTACTACAGAAAAAACTCGCATAGGATTTATCTAAAATGCAACAACATTCTGATCCTATCGAATTTCTTATCGAATTTGCCTGGGCAAATGGTGCTGATCGGTTCGTTGTGAACAACGCAAAAGATGAACTAAAAAAACTAAAAGAAGATAATGTACGATGGTTAAGTTGTGAACAAGAATTATCTAGTCTTAAAAAGATATTTGACAATCCTGTTGCTTGGGGTAAAACTAATGATCGTGGAGATTTGTATGATCTACGAACTCAAGATAATCCCTACTCTGATGAAACAACTTGTGTTCCATTATATTCTAATAAAATAGAGTTTAAGGATTTTTACGCTAAATTTAGAAAATAAAATGGTTACTATTCCAAACAGATTTTATCGTGGTATAGTTCATAGTCATGAAGATTTTAAACATCCTAATTTTAGATTTTTAATTGTAGATACAATAAAAGAAACTCAAGACGATAGTGGTGAATGGTGTTTTGATATTTTTCACGACAAAATTGATTTTCTAATGCACGACCACTCTCTTGGTGGTGTTTTTTATGGCGTATATGGTTCTTACTGGATTGATATTCCAAAGGGGCCGATAAGACTATGTGAAACTACAAATCTTAATGAGGCAATTAATATTGCTCAAGAAATTATGGCTAACAAAATTATTAATAACTCTAATGCTTAACTATCAAATAGATTATAGTGATTGGAGTAATGAGGGAGGATATTGTCAAGTCTATCCTATAGTTGGTTATTGTGGCTTAGTCTTTAAGGAATTTAGGAATAAGAAGAAAGCTACGCGGTCATATACATATCACAAAAAACTAGAAAAGTTCGATCTTGCACCAAAAATTCATAGCAAAGTTTGTAGATTAAAATTTGCTGATGATGGTGATATGGTGTTTGATGATCCAAGCGATTGGGGATATATTATAGAAAAAGCAACCATTGATCGGGCCGCGACAAAAATTAGTATGAAGCAGATACAAAAACTCGTTAATGATATCAATGAGAAGACCGGATTGAAATTTTGGGATTGTCATTGGTACAATGTTGGACTAGTAAAAAGAGGACGCACCAAAAAATTGGTCTGTATAGATACTGGTGAAGAAAGTTTTGATGGATTATCAAATGCTTGGGGCAATCCCGACCCTGGGCCAAAATGTTCTTATTGTAAACGATACGAATGTAAATGCGAGGAGGATTAAATGCCATACATTAGTGAAGACGAAAGAAAAGAATTAGACGATGCTATATCAGTGATGGTTATTGCTATTCGTAATAAAAGAATCTCAAACGATCTTAGCATCTACCTTGGTAGAATAAACTATTGTTTTAGCAGGGTATTGGGCCAGTTAATTAAACCTGTTTCATATAAGAAGATTGCTATGATAACTGGTGTATTAGAGAATATTAAGCAAGAATTCTATCGACGACTAGCATCATCCTATGAAGATCAGAAAATTAATGAAAATGGAGATTTACGAGAATATCGCAACCCCAAATAAGGAGTAGTTATGTCTAGAGATATTGACGACATCTATAAAAAAATTGAGCAATCGTATAAGGACTTATATAAAAAAGACGACTCTTTATCTAGGGGTGTTGATGATCTAAGCAAAAATCAAGACAAGCTAATTAAAGATATAATAGAAATCAAACGAGAAGTTAGAGATATTGCTCACAAAGTTGATGTTATGCTAGAAATACTCAATAATTTTACTATTCTGTTAGCAGAGGATGATGAAGATTTTGAAGAAAATTATAATATCGATGATACTGATGAAACATGGGTTCCAAAAGATGATTATAAAGACCAAGACGACGATGAGGAAATCTAATGGCTAGTTTAGCGTTAGCAGCATCGTTAATAGTTTTAGTAACTATTTTGATTGGACCGCTAGCATACTTAACCTCAAGGTTAAATTTTCCATCTTTTATAGTTTATATATTATCAGCACTATCAATCGTTAGTGGACTTTGGTTTGCTTCTCTAGCCTTACCAGTATGGTATATAGGATTAATACCAATCTATTTTGGTTACATCAGTATTCAACGAGTGAATCAAAAGAAAAATCAAGGTTGACAACGCGGAATGACGATGTATACTACGAGCATCACAGGAAACCTTGGAGAATACAAATGAAACTTGCGGATCGAACTGTTGAAGTTCATAGTGCTGGTATTAGTAGTGCTAATCAATTTACTATTGCTCAAACGAGCAAAATGTTTAAAATCTTGTCGGACTCTCTTTATTCCGACAAGGTAATGGCAGTCATTCGTGAACTTGCGACCAATGCCTATGACTCTCATATTAGTGCTGGCAATAAGAATCCTTTTAAGGTGACGTTGCCTACGGCCGCTAATCCTAATTTTAGTGTGCGAGATTACGGCACTGGTCTTAGTCAAAAAGATATGGAACATCTTTACACCACCTATGGTGCTAGTAATAAGAATGATAGCAATGATTTTGTTGGTTGTCTTGGTCTAGGCTCAAAGAGTCCGTTTGCTTATACTAAGAGTTTCACAACTACTTCTTATTTTAATGGTACTCAATATACTTATATTGCGGCTATTGATGATGCTGGTGTTCCTACTCTGAATCTTATTCATAGCACAGAAACTAATGAGCCTAATGGTCTTGAGATTAGTTTTGCTGTTAAGCAATATGATTTCCAAGAGTTTAGTCAGAAGGCTGTTAGGGTCTTTCATTATTTTAGAATGAAGCCCATTATTGAGGGTGGAGTTCATTGGGATTTTACTAAGGAATATAGTCAGCGTAACGTGGTGATTGATGGAGAAGGCTGGAGAGTTTGCCGACTCAATAATGATCACATGAAGTTTCCCAATAATGATTATCGTATTCAAAGCGGGGTTGTTGCCTTGATGGGCAATATCGCCTACCCTGTTGAGGTTTCTCACCTTATAGGAGAAGAAAAGACTGAGACTCCAGACCATATCGCCAAATGGAATAGAGCCTTTAACAAGGCCGATATTGCATCTTGGAAGACTTTTGTTGGCGAAATTATTGGTCAGGGTCTTTATCTGGAACTGGATTTTGGTATTGGCGAACTTGAAATGGATGTTAGCCGTGAAGGTTTGCAGTATACCAAGGCTGTTGTTAAAACTCTGCGTGAAAAGACCCAAGATATTTTCGTGGAGTTGAAGCAGAATTTTAGTGACAAGATTGCTACTGCCAAAACCAAGGTAGAAGCAATCCAGACTTATTATCAGATGAATGATCTTGCTGGTGGATGGGGTGTTGGAGCATCGTGGAAAGATAGTGATGGTAAAGATCATCCTATTAATTCTGGTGAGGATTTGGAATATAAACTCAAGAAGGATGAGAACCTTTATGTGTTCAATTATAGAACAGCGGGTTATCGTTCTCGACGCCTGATTTATCTTACAGATAAGATTCATCACGAAACTCTAACCGGCAAGGGTCAATACTATTGGAATCATCAGAAAAAGATTAATTCAATGAAGTTTTTCTGGTGTGATATGAGTGCTGCGGAAACAGCCAAAAAGATTGTTACCAAGTATTGCAATCAGAATGATTGTTTTGCTTATCTGTTGGTTAATACCACAGATCATAAGGATGTGACCAATGGTTTTAAAGCACTAGTCAAGGATGTTGGAGAGTCTAATATTCTTAATGTTTCGGATCATCGTGATCTAATTAAGTCAACTCCAAAAACTAGAGCAAGTAAAGGTAGCAAGGGTAGCGTTAGTGACCAAGATATTTTTCTGGTTTACGGAGATGCACAAGATACCACAACATTGAATTATGGCTACAATGATGCTTCTCATATGAGAAGTCTTAGTGCTAGTCGTTTGGATGATTTGGAGGATGCTGATACTATCGTTTATATTCCTATTCTACGATATGCGTCTATTGAAAATTATCCAGAGATAGCAGGTATTAAGCGTTGGGATAAGATTATTACGGATAACTCTGTGTTTGGTGGAGAAAATATCTATGCTATCAAACAGTCTAGTGTGGATCGTTTAATTAAGGACGGGTACAACCTAATTGATTTTAACTCTTGGTTCAAAGATCGACTCAAGACTATTGATTCCTCGCAGTTTAGTGATGTGCGTGATATTAATAGTGTGATCGAATTCTGTAAGAAAGAATACAACACTGATGACAAGATGAATCATGATTATAACGAAGGCTATATTGATAGACAGTTTATATACCATATTCTGAACATATTCGGTCTGGACTATAAAGAATATGTCTCGGACAAAACTCTAGTAAACACTATTGATAGTCTGATTGTAATGGAGTTTTTTGCCGATACTATTCATCGTAATGGATATGATCTAAAAAGATTTAAGCAAACAGACTACTATGCTCATATTGCCAAGTTGCTTGATGCTATTGGTATTAATGGCTTAGATGTAAAGAAGATCAAGAATACTAACTTACTCTTTAACTCAATGAAGAGTCTTTTAGAGAGTTGGTATCCGAATACTTCGGACACATATAAGAAACTTATTTCCACTAAGAATGATAGAGACAAAAAGCATACTCTATCACCCATTAGCGATCTAAGAAAAACAATTAAGACAACACTTGACAGCAACCCGCTGCTCAAGTATATTATGTGTGCCAACATGGTTGATGGTAATTTGAGAAATCTCAGAGATACTGATCCTCTCAATCAATTTGATAACCGTCAAAGTTGGAGAAGATTATCTAGTTGGTTTGTTACGTTAGATAAGGTTGATTTGTTTAGGGATCAAATTAGTAAAGTTTTTGGTTAATTTCACAGGTAAACAAGGAGAAAAATAATGAGCGTTCCGTTTATGTGGGTTGATGGTAATTTGACTCTGGTTCTTAACAATAGAACCTATCAGGTTTTGCCGGATCATATTAATTACAAGATGATTCTTGAAGCGTTGCCAACCGCAACTGCCGATGAACTCTTGGATATTGTGGATGTGGAAAAAGCCGTATCCAGTTTTAGCGATGGTATGGTTGAGATTAAGAATGGCAAGGTGATGTATGAGGGTGAGGAAGTTCACGGCAGCATCAGCAAGCGTATTCTTGAGTTTATAAGCAAGGGTCTGCCTTTCCAGCCTCTTGTTAATTTCCTCAACAATCTTATGGAGAATCCTAGTATGCAGAGTCAAAAGGAACTCTATGATTTCCTTGAGCATGAGCATCTGCCCATTACTGAGGATGGTCATTTCCTTGCCTACAAGGCTGTGAGAAGTGATTATATGGATAAGTATCGTGGTACGTTTGATAATAGTGTTGGCAAGATTTGCAAGATGCAAAGAGCCAAGGTTGATGATGATCGTGGTCGCGGTTGTTCAAATGGACTTCATGCTGGAGCATTAAACTATGTTGCTGGTTATGGGTCTGTGGAAGCACATGATCGTATTGTGATCGTTAAGATTAATCCGCGTGATGTTGTGAGTGTTCCTAGTGATTGTAATTGTGAGAAACTTCGCACTTGCCAATACGAAGTTGTTGGAGAGTATCAAGGCGAACTTCTCAAGCCTCTTTACTCGGCTAATTTTTCCGAGGACGAGTACGAGGATGATGACGAGGATTATGATATCCGCGATGATTACTGGGATCAGTTTGATGACGAGGACGACGAAGATTATGAAGATGATGAGGATGAGTACGACAACTCTTATCCTGGCTGATTAATTAATGGAGTAGTCTGGGACTAGCAGATTCAAAGATTGTCTTATTAAGATCATCAGAATCTCTTGGGGTTCGATCCCCCAACTCCCTTTTTATTTTCTATATTAGGAGTAATAATAATGAAACAATCAATTTATTCTGATGTATTTATTACTACAGAAGGATATGTTCATCCACAAAATATTGCTGACATAACACTTTGCGTATAGCACAACAATGAACGATGAAGATGATGAAGATGATGGATACAATGATGATCATGATTATGATAATAATGTTAATCCGTACAAATGGTATTTTACATTTGATGTTGGACATGATTCTCCGTTCTCAGAATGGATGACGGATATCATAAATAATATCAATAGTTTTCCGTCGGTTGAGTTTCCTGTGAATAGTTGGAATCCCAATACTGCGAACCCTAAAAAGTTCCAGTATTTGGGATCCAATTATTATGGTGAAGGTATATGGAAAAGTAAGTATTTTATTTATGATCCTATCCATAACGAATATAAACAACACATACAAGCCAATGCTTCTCATTTTATACAACAGCCCAGATATTACAAAGGCTTATTTGATATCTTAAACTAGGAGTAGAAAATGGAAGAAGAATGGTTTATTATTAACGATATAGGTGAATTCACAGACAGAGTTAGGGCTATAATCTTTAATAATTTTGGAGCAAGGGATCAATCAGATGAATTAGATTTTCTTATAGATACTGTTAAGCAAAGTGAACAAGCAGAATTTGATAAGATAATATCTCACCAAGAGTGTTTGCTTATCGTGAAAGAGTCTGTTAAGATACAGGTCAGCAAAAACAAGAAGCGAATCAGATACACTCTAAACGAGAAAATATTTACTGATGTTCTGGAAAAAATAAATAGCCGAATGGTTAGTAATATTCTTAACGGCCTAGTAAAAAAGGGTCTTGTTGATATGGCTTATGATGAAAAGTCAAATGATTTTGTGTTTTGGGTAAAAGATAAAAGTGACTAATTGGAGAATACGATGACATTGGTAAAACGTCCAGTTTGTTTTGATGAAATTATTGGTCAGAACGATGTAATTAGCCGGTTAAAGATAAGCACAGCGGGCTGTAAAAAAAACGACAGCATCCTCCCTCATGTTTTAATAGACGGCCCTCCTGGCCTTGGTAAGACAACCCTGGCGGGTGCTATAGCCTCCGAAATGGAGGTCAATCTGTATACGGCAAACGCTGCTAATCTTAGAAGTGTAAAAGCAATTTTGCCCTATATGTTTAGGATGACCAAACGATCAGTATTTTTTATAGATGAAATCCATAGACTACCCAAACTGGTTGAAGAATTTCTCTATCCTGTGATGGAGGATTTCAGGTTTAGTATAGTTATGGACAAAGAACCAGAGGAAATAGAAGTCGCAGCATTTACTCTAGTAGGAGCAACAACTAGTGGTGGTAGTCTTAGTCAACCATTCTATGACCGATTTACTATCAAGGAACATTTGAGTTTTTATAGTTACGATGAGTTAGCCAAACTAGCAGGATTGAACGCCCAAAAGCTCGGACTAATGATAAGTGATTCTGATTTATTAGAAATAGCACAAAGGAGTAAAGGAACTCCTCGTATTTTAAATGCTAGATTACAATGGTATCAGAACTATATTTCATGTACTGGTAAACATTCATCTGTAGACGATATTTTCAATCTTCAAGGTATTGATAAAAATGGTCTGGATGCCTATGATAGAATATACTTGGATGTACTAAAGAAGAATAGGGGCAATCCACTCGGATTAAAGTCTATATCATCTGTAACTGGAATAGCACTAGAAACGATAGAGAATAGTATAGAACCATATCTTATTCGTATGGGTTTTGTATTAAGAACTCAGAAAGGTAGGGTATTAGGACACACTAATGGAAAATGATAAACATATGCTAGTTCTTGGCGGCACACAGATGGTTGGTAGAGATTTTGTAGAATTATGTATTGAGAATAATATTTATCCAGATCTCGCTAATAGGGGTTTAACAAATAAGAATCTATTTCCTTATTTAAATTGGATTAATCTAGATAGAGAAGATATAAATAAATGTCAGTTATTAAGAAATAAACACTACGACACAATCATAGATTTCTCTTGCTATAATATTAATCATTTCCTAAACATTATACAAACTGTATCTTTTCATAGATATATTTTTATTTCTACTTTAGCAGTATTTGGTGGTTTTGAAATTAATGATCCACTATGGGCATATGGTCAAAATAAAAAAGAGATCGAAAATTTAATTATCTCTACAAATATAAAAAACGTACTTATATTTAGGCCATGTGTATTATATGGAAGCAATGACTATACCAATAGATTTTATGAGGAAAACAATATTATATATTGGAAACACAACAATCAGAGAGTATATCCCGACCATTTTCATTCTCATGTAAGAAATTTTTCTAAATGTCTATTGGAAAATATTAATTTTGATACTTCTATAAGAAGCATAACATTTTATCACGATACCATTGAAACTGTAAAAAATGCTAGATCATCCTCATATATCAGATAATCTGGACGTTAAGCGTTATACAAAGCCATATAAACATATTATTATAGATAATCTACTTAAAAATAATATATACAATCAGATTATTCCATATTTTTCATTTCTAATACAAAACACTATACCATATAATCAAACAACTAGAAATAGTAGTAATTATGAAGCATATATTAAGGGTTTAGAATTACAAGAATGTATTAATGGATTTAATTTATTTGCATCTCAAACTCTTAAAAGTTTTGTAGAAAACACGTTTGATATAATTACATCACCATACATCGCACCGGCTATACATTTACATAAAGCCCCATCCAAAAGTGGTTTTATACATAGAGACTTATCAATATGTTCATTTGCTAATACGAATGCAGATATAGCGACTCCTAATTGTGTATACGAAGATGATAGTCAGGATCTACAACCAAATACTAATAAATTATGTAGAAGTGTTGCTCTATTATATTATTTCGATCATCCAGAAAATATTACTGAAAACGATGGGGGCGGAACTGGTGTTTATGAAAATCTAGATAGTTCATTATACAAATCTGTTTTACCACTAAATAATAGATTGTTTATCTTCGAAATATCAAGAAAAAGCTATCATGCTTATATTGGTGCAAATTTTAATAGATCTTGTTTTATATCATGGTATCATTCTTCACCAGCATATATGATAAAAAAATATTGGAATGAATACCGTTGTTCAGTAAATAATCATGAGTTATTTTTTGATCCTTGGGGACACACATCAAAAGAAGGACTATGGAATCCAGAATATGATCCTATGTATTTTCATTATTTTGATAAACCATTACATATATTAACTAATCAAACTTAAAGGGATTTTATGAAAAAGTTATTATTTACTACATACATGATGATTTTTATATCAACTCTTACCATACCAATATCATTCGCAGATTTTCCAGTAGCAAATGATTTACACATAGCAGAATCACTATCAGAATCCACCGATCAACCAATAGTGCTTATATTTGGTGCAAAATCTTGTTCTGCTTGTGGACTCTTAAAACAGGATATAGACGATGGATATTTTCTCACTTTATTAGATAGTAAAATTGTATGTTATATTGATATTACTAAAGAAAAAGAACTAAGAGATAAATATAAAATTAAGAGTTTACCAGATACAAGATATATTGTTGATGGTAAACAGAAAGCCTCTATAATAGGATACGAAAGAAAAAAATATGAACAATGGTTATCCAATGTCTCTATCAAATGATGCTATAGTAATTTCTATACTAATAATACTCAATCTTATTTGTGGTCTTATTGGCTATTTTATAGGGGTCTTTACCTCAAAAGGTGTATATAATAGTCCACAATCATTTTTCAAACAACAAAAAGACCAAAAAGAACGTGTGGTTAACAACCTATCTATTGATGACAAAAGGTTTGTGGTAGATATTAAAACAGATGGAATGGAGCGTAAATACGATAATCTTGGAGATGTAAAACAAACAGAAGAGAATATCTCCAACTCCGTAAATAAACTTAAAAACTTAAAGAGGTAATATTATGAGTCGTGGCTTAGATGTAGGCACAAGTTTTATTGTATTATCACAAGAAGTTAACGGTAATATACAATACAAAGATTTTAGGGACGCATTTTATATTATCAAACCAACCACACCAGTAGCCACAAAAATGATCGAGAAAGGTTTGTCTGGCAAGGTTTTTATCAAAGATTCTGACGGATCATTTATTATTCTTGGTAAAGATGCTATAGAAAAAGCTGTCGAAAGAAACGATGCGGCAAAACGCCCAATGTATAGGGGTGTTGTATCAGCAAAAGAAAAAGATGCAAAACGTATCCTCGCTTTTATTCTCAAAGAAGTAGTCGGAACAGCATCAGAGTCGGGAGAAAAGTTAGTGTTCTGCGTTCCTGCTCAACCAGTAGACCAAGAAGATGAGGATTTTGATGTGGGATATCATGAGGATGTGGTAAAAACCGTATTAGCAGAGTGTGGTTATGATGCTCGCTCAATCAATGAGGCAGAAGCATTATGTTATGCAGAATTAGAGGGTGATGATTATACCGGGGTTGCTATTAGTTGTGGTGCTGGTATGACAAATGTTTGTGTTATGCTTAACGGCGAACCAACAGTGGTTTTTAGTACCACCAAGAGCGGCGACTGGATTGATCGTATGAGCGCCGTAGCAACCGGAGAGCCAGACAGTGTTGTTCAGGCAGAGAAGGAGGGGGGCGATTTTAAAATCGGTGAACCCAATGATAATCATGTGTTATCCGCCGTATCTGCTTATTATGAAAGACTTATAGATTATACGGCTAAACAACTAGCTTTTGCATTAACCAATCATAAATCATTGCCCAAATTCAAAAGTCCGCTTAAAATTGTGGTTGCTGGAGGAACATCTCAAGCAAAAGGATATATTGAAATCTTTAGTCAAAAACTACAAGAAAACAATTTTCCATTGCCAATTAAAGAGGTTGCTCACGCTAGCGACCCATTACATGCGGTGTCTAAGGGTTGTTTGATAGCCTCGAAAGTATTATAGAATATGAATCGACCAGAACCGATCTGTCTATGTTTGTTGTCGATACTGATTATGGGTGTGGTATAATCAAAGAGGGATCTCAAAAAACAATACGTATCAATGATATTGAATTAAACTACCATAATTTTCTAATATACAGATATGAATGGATGAACATTATTTCTGTGGAGAAGTTTATAGATGACATAAAAAAAATATGAGAGTATTAAGTAATGTTTAATTTTAGAAAATTTTTAAGATACGCATATAGATCACCAAAGTGGAGCAGCGTAAGGAAAGAACACCTGAGTAGTCAGCCAGTTTGTGCGGCTTGTGGAAGAAATAAAAAATTAGAGGTTCACCATATAGAGCCGGTTCATTGCAATCCAGATAGAGAATTAGACCCTAGCAATCTCATTACCCTTTGTGATGATCCTTGTCATTTCTTATTTGGCCACTTAATGGACTATAAAAGCTGGAATAAAGAGGTAATAAGTGACTGTAAAGTGTACCTAAATAAAGTAAAAAATAAACCTCGTCGTTAGTTAAAAAGAGGTGTTGAAATGTTTAGATATATAATTTTGATTTGTTTATTAATAATGGTTTCACAAATAAGTGCTGGCACTATAGATCCTAATGTTTCAGATTCAAAATATATAGAATTTGGCAAACGGTTCATTCACACTGGTGCGTTATCTGGTAATTATGGTGATGATATTACTAAGTTTTTTGTAGCGTCCGCTGTTGCTATAGATGACCATCACATTCTTACCGCAGCCCACGTTGCAACAAATGCTAGTAGTTGTATCTTCACATTAAATGGTAAAAAATACTGTATTTCAGAAATTATTATTCATGAAAACTATAGTGAAAATAGTTTTGGCATAGCGGATATAGCGCTAGGTTATTCAGAAAAATCATTTGGGTTAGATTTTTATCCTAAGCTTTATGAGGGAGATGATGAGGTGGGTCAAATAGTTTCCATAGCGGGATACGGATTTACTGGAACTTTTACTGGTAGTAAAAGAACTTGCGATGGTAAAAAAAGAGCAGGGTCTAATGTTGTTGATGGTGTGTTTAGGGATATGTTAATATGTTCTCCTTCCAGAAATGATGATCCAAATAGAACAAAACTAGAATTTCTCATAGCAAGTGGAGATAGCGGTGGTCCAATGTATTGGGATAATGAATTAGTTGGAATAAACTCTTGTGTTATGGCCGCTGATAAAAATACAAACTCTGGATACGGCGATGAGTCTGGTCATACTAGAGTATCTAGATTTATTGACTGGATCCTAAAAAATAAAAAACGATAAAACTTGACCGAAACTGTCTTCACACCTATTTTAAAGAAAACGGAGATATGGTATAAATGGCCGATGATTTCGATAGAGATAAAAGAAAATCTCGTAAACCTATTGGTAATAAACAGAAGAATAAAGATCATATAAGTGATGATCAAAAGTTTGCCAATAAAGCTAAAAAAGCATTCAAGAATAAAATGAGAGAGATTATCGAGGATGAGATTCTAGATGATATTGATTATTATAGGAAATACTAATGAAATATTTGGAAGAAATATCTCCAGGAGATAGTTTTAGATATGAAAATAATCTTTATATCTTAACTATTGATTTTAAACGCAACGGAGATAAACTGTGTTATTCATTAAATGATGGTTCTCCTAAATGGCTAGAATCTAAAACTGTTATAGAAACCGACCCTATCTTCAGTCTTGATAAAGATAATAATATTATTCCAATTAAAATAAGAGAAAAAAATAATGTGGTTTCTTAAACTTAAAACTTTTATTAAATCTTTGTTGTGGCATATTAAAAGAGGACTTCCTAAAAGTAGTCAAGAACAAATAAACCAAAGATATGCTATATGTATAGCGTGTGAAGATTTTGATAAAATTAATAGTCAGTGTGGGATTTGTGGATGTAATATTTCAAATAAAAAACAATTCCTTAACAAATTAGCATGGTCTGATCAACAATGTCCTATTAATAAATGGTTAGAAATCTAATAATGATTCCTATAGTAGTATACAATAAATCAAATATTGTTAATATCAATGGTGATATTTTTAATTATGTCGACACATATATTCGACAAGGAAATAATGGTAGTAGCATTATAGTTCCTCATGTATGTAATAATATCGATTTATTTGGGGCTGGATTTGCTGCTGCTGTTTCCAAGCATTATCCTTTGGTAAAAGAAAATTATCATCTTCTTGGTCAAAATTTTTTAAACAATAATTTAGGATATACTCAATTCGTTGAAGTTGCTAAAGATACAAATTATGGGCATAAACTAATTTTTGCCAATATGATATCACAGAATGGTGTAATTAATACTAGAAATACTAGACCATTAAACTATTTTGCTTTATGTAAAAGTATGAGTGGTATTAATAAATTTATTGCTAATAATTTTGATAGAGATAATAAAGTACAGATTCATGCTCCAAAATTTGGTTGTGGATTGGCTGGTGGTGACTGGAAATTTATTACAAATCTTATCGAAGATATTTGGTCTAATCTAGACGTGTTTATTTATCATTATCAAAAATAAAATGACAAAAGTAGTTTATATTACTGGATGTTTAGGATTCATAGGTTCTCACATAACTAGATTATGTCTAAATAAAGGCTGGTATGTAAAAGGAGTTGACAAGATAACGTATGCTGCGAATGATGAATTATTAAAAGAGTTTAATTCGTTTGAAAATTTTTCGTTTGTTAAGTGTGATATAAACGATCTAAAATTTCTATATGACTGCGATTATATAATTAATACAGCAGCAGAAACCCATGTTGGTAATTCAATAGCTAATAGCGACGATTTTGTAAAATCTAATATAGATGGGGTTCATAATCTATTAAAACTAATACAAAATTATAGACAAGAAAATTTTATAAAACCAACGTTGTTACATATTAGCACAGACGAAGTTTATGGAGATATTATTAGTGGCGATCATACAGAGAACGACATCTTAAAACCGTCCAATCCTTATGCTGCCACAAAAGCAGCAGCAGATATGTTAATACTTGCATGGGGCCGAACTCATAATATCCCGTATATTATTGCTAGACCGACTAATAATTATGGAATTGGTCAATATGTAGAAAAATTAATACCTAAAACTTGTAAATATATTAAACTTGGTCGAAAAATTCCCTTACATAATAATGGAACACCAATTAGAAATTGGTTACATGCAGAAGATACTGCTAGAGCAATTATTACTATGATACAATCTGGAGTAAAAAACCAAATATATAATATATGTGGAGGTTTTGAGCAATCAAATATAGAAACAGTAAAAAAAATATTAAACATTAGTGGTTATTCTGATATAGAAGATTATATAGATTTGTCTTATAATAGACATGGACAAGACGTAAGATATGCTTTAGATGATTCTAAATTAAGAAATCTTGGCTGGGAGCCAATTAAGATTTTTGACGATGAATTATCAGATATAATATCTTATTACAATAATAAGTTTATATGGTGATTACATGAAAATAGCATATATTTTTTCAGGACATAGTAGAACGTGGAAAAAGTGTTATGCAAATTTTTATCAAAATATTTATAATGTTATGCCAGGAGATATTTTTATTCATACATGGGATAGGGTGAACGCCGGCACAACTTCTTGGTGGAATGATTGGAATAGACCTATGGCAGAAACATTAAAAAACGAAGGATCAAAGACTCCAGATTTTGATCGTATTAAAGCAACATACAATCCTAAAAAAATAATAATAGAAAAAGACCCAAGTTGGGACGAAATACCCCATAAATGGGCCGTACCAAAATATGAAAATCATCCTCAATGGAACCACCATCAAACCCCACCAAGATTTGCAGCAAAATATATATTATATGCTTTTAAAACTATTTTTGATGTTGCCAAAGAATATGACAGATATGATAGATTTTTTTGTTCCAGACTAGATATAAACTTTCTATCTAAACTTGATACTAAAGAACTTGAAAATCCAAATTTAGTATTATCAAAAACTAAATATTCTAGCGATAATTTTACACAAGACATATTTTTTCACGGAAATATCGATTATGTTGAACTTAGATCTCAATATTACGACCATGTAGAATCTTATTGGTATGACCATGATTATATAAATGTAGATTTTGAATCACCATTAGCCAATTATTTTAAAGATAAAAATATTCCTTTATCAGAATCAAATCTACAATTTAATATACCAAGAATAACTAATACAACTAGTGAATTTAATTAAAATGATCATATATATCGATATTGACGAAACTATCTGCCATAGTCCTAATAAGCCAGACTATATAAGTAGTACTCCTATTATAGAAAATATAATAAAAGCTAATAAATTATATGATGATGGTCATACTATAATCTATTGGACTGCCAGAGGAACAGCAACCGGCTTAGATTGGACAGAAGTTACAAAAAATCAATTCAAAGAATGGGGAGTTCAATATCACGGTTTAAAGTTTGGTAAGCCTAATTATGATTTATTTATTGATGATAAAAATATGAATACTAAGGATTGGTTATAAATGAACAATAAAATCTCAGTATTCGGAAGTAGCGGATTTATAGGTTCTAGATTTTGTCAAATGTATGATTCTGAAACTAAATTTTATAATATGAATATTTTTGATAATCTATTTGTTCTAGAACTAGCTAATAACCACTGGGGTTCAGTATCTAGAGGTAAAAAAATCATTAGAGAATTCTCTAGAGTAGTTAAAGATAATAATATTAAAGCATCAATTAAACTTCAATTTCGAGATGTAGATAGTTTTATTCACAAAGACTTTAAAGCTAAACAAGAAAAAGATCTTAATAGTTTACCAAAAAGGCTAAGATATATAGAAAAGACCAGCTATACAAAATTATCTAAAGAAGAATTTGAGGAATTAGTTAATTATATAAAAGAGAATGGCTGTATACCTATGGCAACAGCTTTTGATGAACCATCAGTTGATTTGTGTGTAAAATTTGATATACCTATTATTAAGGTTGCTAGTTCGGATCTTAATGATTGGGTTTTACTTAATAAGTTAGCTAATACAAAAAAACCAATTATTTTATCAACTGGTGGAGCCAACGAAAAACAAATAGATGATAGTGTTAAGTTTTTTTTAAATAGAAAGATATCATTAGCATTAAATCATTGTGTTTCTAAATATCCAAGCGAAGATAATGAGCTTGAATTAGATCAAATAGATTACCTAAGAAATAGGTACCCAAATATTACGATTGGGTTGTCAACACACGAATACCATGATTGGCATTCATCTATGCTAATATCCTACGCTAAGGGCGCTCGCACTTGGGAAAGACATATAGATATACCATATCCTAAAAATCATATTCAAAAAGAAGTATCATCCTATTGCTCTTTACCACATCAAATAGACGAATGGTTTAAGGCATTTCATACCGCTCAGACCATGTGTGGAACATCATATGATGAAAGAAGAACTATAGATCAAAAAGAAACAGAATACTTAGAATCTCTATATAGAGGATTGTATCTTAAGAAAAATATCAAGGAGGGTGAAAAAATTACTATAAATCATTTATATAGTGCAATACCATATCAAAAAGAAATAGGACAACTATCTTCTCGTAACTTTATAGAAAAAGATTGTGTGGCTAAAAACAATCTAAAAAAAGATGATCCATTAACATATAATGATATCACATGAAAAAAATTTCTGATCTTGTTATTGATTTTTTAATTGCTAAAAAAATATGTGATGTATTCACAATCTCGGGTGGTGGATGTATACATTTAATAGATAGTTTGCGTAAAGCAGATCATAGTCTATCAACATATTGTTTTCATCATGAACAAGCGTTGGCTATGGCTGCGGAGGGTTATTACAGACAATCTAATAGACTGTGTGGAAATATTGTTACTACTGGTCCAGGCGGCACAAATACTATTACTGGCGTACTTGGCATGTGGCTCGATAGTATACCTGGATTTTTTATATCAGGACAAGTTCCAAGATCACAATTATCACAAGGAACTGGGTGTAGACAAATTGGCGATCAAGAATTTGATATTGTTAAATTAGTTTCTAATATTACTAAATATGCAGTAATGATAAAAAATGCTGAAGATATAGTTTATGAACTAAATAAAGCATATGAAATTTGTCTTAGTGGTCGCCCAGGTCCAGTTTGGATAGATATTCCATTAGATATTCAAGGAGCTATGGTTGATGAAAAATCTATTAGATAATCTATTTAAAATGATTGAACAGTCTGAAAGACCACTGGTTATAGTTGGTAACGGAATATGTCTATCTAATACTTGTAAAAAATTATTAGATTTTTTACAAAAATACCAATTACCAGTTGTTACTGGTCCACATTCTGGGCTAGATTGTATTGATAATACATATATGAATTACATGGGAAGAATAGGAATCCTAGGTCAATTGACATCTAATCAGATCGTTCAAGAAGCCGATCTTTTAATTTGTTTGGGGACCAGACTGCCAGTTAAAATGACAGGCTATAACACCAAAGAGTTTTCTCCAAATTCTAAAAAAATAATTATCGATATCGATGATAATGAAGCATCAAAACATCCATTTCCAATACATCTCAAAATAATAACAGATCTTCGCGTTTTTTTCACAGAAATTGAAGAATATCCCAACTTAATTACTAAAAATAATTGGTTAGAATATATCAAAAATATTAGATTTAAACAACAATATGTCTATCCTAAACATAAAAATATTCAAGGCTATGCTAGTTTTTATGAACTAATAAATCGTGCAAAAAACATCTGGGAAAAAGAAACAATAGTCACGAGCAATGGTAGTGCGCATGTCATTACACTACAAACCTACCAACTCCATTCTGGACAAAGACTTTTTACTAATGTAGGTTGTGCGAGCATGGGTTATGGGTTGCCTGCTAGTATAGGCGCTTGTATAGCAAATAATAAAAGCCCGACTATTTGTATTGAGGGCGACGGAAGTATAATGATGAATTTACAAGAATTACAAACTCTCAAACACTATAACTTACCAATTACAATATTATTAGTTAATAACGATGGATATTTATCAATTAAACTGAGCCAGGAATCTTTCTTTCAAGGTTTAGAATTTGCTAGTGGGCCACAAAATGGTGTAACAACACCAAATTTTCAATCTGTATGTAATGCATTTGATATAAAATATTTATCTATTAGATCAAACTATGAAATTGATACTTGTCTAAAAGAGGCTAAAAACTATAATAAACCATGTTTTGTTGAGGTTTTCACACACCCCAAAGAAAGACATGAACCAAAGGTAACACACAAAGGAGTTGATAATAGTGGCAAAATAATTCCAGGATTATTAACTGACATGTATATATCGGATTCGTTTTAATGAATATTATTTTAACTGGTTCAACAGGTGGTATTGGTTCAACTATTAAGCAATATTGTGCTAAATCTAACCATAATATTTTCTGTGTATCTCGTGATAGTTTTGATTTATCAACTGAATTTATTACAGAATTTTCTAATATTGATGCACTGATTTATTGTGCTGGAATAAATAAGCCTTGCAGCTATAAAGAATTAACAAAGCAAAATTTAATTGATACAATAAAAGTTAATACATTATCTTTTATAGAATTGTGTAAACAAATCAAATTTAATAATGGAGCTAATATTATAGCGATAGGATCATTGTATGCGACAGAAACTAGAGCAGGAAGATTGGCCTATACTGTATCAAAACATGGAATGTATGGTGCGATTAAAACATTAGCCATAGAGATGGCTTCTGATAATATTAAAGTGAATATGATTTCTCCTGGGTTTGTATTAACTCCATTAACAGAAAAAAATAATTCTAAAGATAGAATACAATATCTACAAGACAACATACCACTAGGTATGACCCAACCATCAGACATAGCTGACTTATGTACTTTTTTACTTAATAACAGAAATATGACTGGTCAAAATATTATTATTGATGGAGGATATAGTTTACTAGGAATTTAATATGCAAAATTTTATTGTAGATAATATACATTTCTCGTTTGAAGATATAAGTTCTGATAATTTTATTATCAAATCTATACCTAATGATTACCATGTGGTTTTTGAAAAATTTAGTGGTGAATTTACATCTAATGATTTTCTTATCATAGATCAAAATATATACGATTTATATGATATCAAACACTCAAATATGATGATAATAGAAGCTACAGAAAAAAATAAAACTATTGAAACAGCATTAATGGCTTGTGGATGGTTAGCAGATAAAAACTTTAATAAGGGCAATCATCTTTATGTTATTGGCGGAGGTATTACGCAAGATATAGGTGCTTTTGTGGGTAGTATATATAAAAGAGGTATAAAGTGGACATATGTTCCAACTACACTTTTATCTCAGTGTGATAGTTGTATTGGTGGTAAAACCGCCCTTAATTTTGGATCAACGAAAAATCAACTAGCCCTATTTTCTGCACCAAGATCTGTAATTATAGATACGCAATTTCTTCAATCTTTGCCAAAACAAGAAATACTTAGTGGAATGGGAGAAATAGTTAAATTTTTTCTTATTGGAGGTAAACACTTTTTAGATTCGCTAGACTCTGCTTTACAGAATCAAATTCGTGATGGTTTAGCAATTAAAAAGATCATAGTAGAATATGATGAATTTGAAAAAAATATTAGAAAATGCTTGAATTATGGACACTCTTTTGGACACGCTATTGAAGCAGCATCCAACTATTCAATACCTCATGGAGAAGCTGTGTTATTAGGTATAGAAATTATAAATCAATTATTTAGTAAATCAAAATTAATTACAGACACTGTACATAAGTATACAGCTCTTCAGAGAATTAAAAATATAGATAGTAAACAAATTATACATTTATTAAAACATGATAAAAAATCACAACTAGATAAAATTACACTAATTGTGGTTGATGAACCCGGCGTTACTAGATTTGTACCAACAGAAATTAATGATACATTAATAAATAAACTCGATGCAATACTTACTAATTGATTTTGGTGCAAGTTTTATAAAGTGTTGTAAATTTGATAAAAATACTAATCAAATTAGCTCCACGATAAGTATAACTTCTCCTTTTACTAAATCTGAAACTATATCTAAACAAGAGTTATTAGATATAATTTTAAATATTCTAAACATTTATCCGGAGTGTAAATATATTATATCCTGTAGTATTCTTGGGGGCGAATGGATTAATGATATATATTATTCATGGAAAGTTTTAAAAAAACAATCAAAACCAGATTGTTTAATTAGCCAGCTTTTTATAGACCAAAAAACATATCATATTCATCAACATCATGGTGGTGATATCAATAATATTATTCCTTTGGGATGTTTAAATGATCATATATTTTATAGCTCTCTGGGCGATACTAATTGTGTAATAGAATGTATGAATATTCAAGATCAAGAATATGTTATCAATATAGGAACTGGATCACAAGTTATTACAAAAAATACAATAAATAAATATATTCCAGCTGGTAGAGCACTACTAGTATTTGCAAAATTTTTTAATGAAATAAATATAGATATATTTGATTTAATGAAATCAATTAAAATTGAAGATATAGTTAAATCTTCACTTAATATAGATTTAAATGTTTTCGAACAATCACATAAGTATTCTGGTGGTGGTGGTATTTTTAATATTAATGAAAATAGTTTTACATTAAATAATTTATTGAGTTCTATATTAAAAACTCTAGTTATTCAATATAAGGAATATATTCTATTTGATCATTATACTATTATACTTAGTGGTGGTATACCTCAAAAATTGCCATTTATTAAAGATATATTTGAATATTATTATACTAATCCGATAGTTTTACATAAAACAAATTTTGAAACACTCACTGGTTTAACTAAGTTTATCTTAAAAATATGAAAAAGAAAATTTTACTTACCGGCAGTAATGGATATATAGCAAAATCAATATATGAAAGTCTACAATTTGATTTTGAAATTTTTCAAATTAGTAGAAAAAACTTTAATCTAGAAAATTTCTTAGATGTTCATAATTTTTTTAAAAATCAATACTTTGATATTGTAATACATACAGCTATTCAAGGTGGCAGTAGACTAAACCTAGAAAATAATAGTCAGATCGAAAAAAATTTAAAAATGTATTATAATTTATTAGATCATAAAAAATATTTTAATAAATTAATTAATATAGGTTCTGGTGCAGAATTTTACTCTCACGAAACACCATATAGTTTAAGCAAAAAAATCATAGCTAGATCAATAGATTGTCATGATAATTTTTATAACTTAAGAATTTTTGGTATATTTGACCATAATGAATTAGATACTAGATTTATAAAATCTAATATTTTAAGATATAAAAAATTAGAAAATATTATTATCCATAAAAATAAATTTATGGATTTTATTCATATGAAAGATTTTATTAAAATTTTAGAGCATTATTTATTGAGCACAAATAACTTACCAAAACATATTAATTGTGTTTATAATACTAAATATAGCCTAAATGATATTGGGAAAATTATTAATACATTATCGTCTAATAAAGTCAATATTCAAACAAGTGATGATGGTTTGGACAATAATTACACTGGTCAACACACCGATCTGGGCCTACAATTAGATACATTAGAGAATAGAATTTTTCAGACTTATCGTATATTAATGGATTTATAAATATGAAAAAGATATGGTATGCTCCAAATAAATTTGAATCTTATGGAGAAGAAGAAATAAACGCTGTTACAGAATGCTTGAGGGATGGAATATTAGCAGGTTTTGGACCAAAATCTATAGAATTTGAAGAAAAAATTTCCAGCTTCTTTGGCAAGAAATATGGCGTATTTGTTAACTCTGGATCTTCTGCTTGTTTGCTTGCATTAGCATCATTAGAATTACCAAAAGAGTCAAAAGTAATAACACCAGCCTGCACATTCTCTACAACACTTGCTCCGATAATACAACTAGGACTAGAACCTGTGTTTTGCGATGTGGGATTAAATTCTTATGTTGCTCGTATAGAAGATATATTATCTTTGGTATCAGATGATACAAAAGTAATAATGTTACCAAATCTTATTGGAAACAAACCAGACTGGAAAAATCTTAAAGCAGAACTTACTGTAATTGATCGAGATGATATTGTTTTAATCGAGGATTCTGCGGACACAATGACAAATACTCCAGACAGCGACATTAGCACAACCAGTTTTTATGCTAGTCATGTAATAACCGCTTGTGGTGCTGGTGGAATGGTAATGTATAATGATATAAAATTAAAACAAAAAGCTTTGCAATTTAGGGACTGGGGAAGAATAGGCGATAACTCCGAAAATATGGACGATAGATTTAATCATGATATAGATGGTATTCGTTATGACTATAAATTCCTATATGGAGTTTTAGGATATAATTTTAAAAGTAGTGAAATTAATGCAGCTTTTGGATTAGTTCAACTGAAAAGATTTGACCAGTTTGAAAAACATCGCAGAGAAATTTTTGAAAAATATCTTGCTAATTTAAAAGATATACCAGAAATTTTATTACCAGATGATTCAATTAAGCCGAATTGGTTAGCCATACCTTTGCAATATAAAAATCGATATACATTACTTCATTATTTAGAAAATAAAAATATTCAAACACGAGTTACTTTTGCTGGTAATGTTACAAGACATCCTGTATATAGAAATTATTTACAGCCTTTTGATAATGCTGATACTATAATGAGGAATGGATTTTTACTCGGCGCTCATCATGGAATGTCAATTGCAGACGTAGATTATGTATGTGATCAAATAAAAAACTTTATATACCATGTCTAGAATTTACTATAATCCAGAAATTTTGACTCTTAAATTCCAAAAACCACCGCCTGTTTTTAATCATATCGAAGATGTGTATTTTTTAAGAAATCAATATTATGACCAATTAATTTATAATCATAATAACATGAATCCTGATGATAAAGTCACTAATAGTATAGATAGTTCATATAAAGAAAAAATTAAGATAGTTATTTATACTCCAGAATTAGATATATCCTGTGGCGGAGTAATAGTATTACATTATTTAGCACAAACACTTAAAAAAATAGCCCCAGATAATTTTGAAATTCTTTTGTATAGCTATAACTATAAAAAATATGATAATATATTTTGTGACAAGTTTTTTAATCCAAATTTAATAGATGATAAAACTATAGTTATATATCCTGAAGTTATGGGTGGTAATCCACTTAATTCTAGATATTGTATTAGATGGATTTTATTAGAGTTAGGAATAGATACTAGAAAAGAACAAATTTTTACATGGAACAAAAACGATTTGGTTTATCACTGGGAGCCAAACAAAAATATTAACTCAAAACAATTGATCAATTTATGGATTGATCCTTATATTAAGAATTATAATACTAGTGACAGACACCGTAATTGTTATGCTTATAAAAAAATTAATCACTGCGCTCCTGGTGTTTTTCATAAAAAAATCCAGACTTATCATAGTCGAAAAGACATATGTTTAGATACGCATTATAATAAAAAAAAATCAATACCAATCATTGGAATATTTAACAATTGTGATAAGTTTTATTGCTATGATCCTAATACATTTTACTCAGTTATGGCTCCGCTTTGTGGATGTATAACAGTGTTACATCCTGTGGATGGTATAGATAAAAAACAATTCTTATCATCGAGAATATTAAAATATAATAATGTTGAATTTGATAGTGGTATTGCATATGGAAATGATAAACAAGAAATAGAACATGCCAGAGATACGATTAAAAATGCTAAAGAAAATTTTAATAATTTAGTAGAAGAACATAAAAAAACATTGTATAGTTTTTTATTGGATATAAACAACCTAATAAACCAAGACTTACTGCCTAATAATACTGTAAAAAATATATATAATGTTTAAACTTCTACAGATACTACAATTTAACTGTCAGGCCCATATATAAAAGAATTATAATGAGAGTTGCGATTTTTACTAATGTGTCTAAAGAAATAGAGCCTATGGCTAGATTAACAAATCCTAATAAACTAGAATATTGTACTAAGCATAATTATTCTTTAATAGTCAATAATCAACCATATAAAAGTATAGTTGCTGGTATGGCATCGTTAATAAATTTATTAAATATGTATGATGTATTATGGACTATGGATGCTGATACATTAATTACTAATATGAATATAAAAATTGAGGAATTAGAATGCTTGGGTCCGCATATGACTGTTTGTGAAGAAGGCATAGTACCATGGAATTTGATTAATTGTGGATCTATAGTTTGGAAAAATACTAATGAAAGCAAAGCTATTTTAACAGCTATTACTCAAAACAAAGCATCTTGGGAACCATTGGTTTGTGGGTGGCAAACTTGGTTAGCGGCAAATAAAAATAATCTTGGTGATATTATGACAGTAGCTCCTCTAAGATCTTTTAACTCTTGCGTTTGGAATAAACCAGGAAATGGGCCTGGAGATCCAGGATCACACTGGCAAGAAGGCGATTTTGTTTATCATCCTTGTGGAGTATTTCCATATGATACCGAAAGATTAGTAAATATTCAAAATACTTTAAACAAGGTTATTAAATAATGAACACACGTAATCTTATTTTGCATGATTCTTACAAAGAAGATTATCTAAAAAAAATAAATAGTGGATTAAATTTTTTAAAAGATAAAAAGATTGCTTTAGTTGGTCTTTGTAGATCTGTGGAAAATATCATAGAAAATAATATAAATACTATACAAGAAATATTTAATAATAAATGTCGTCGATTTAATATAATATTATTTGAAAATGATTCTGAAGATAATACTAAATTAAAATTAGAAAATTTAAAAAATCAATACTCTAATATTGAGATCATATCGCACACATACAATAGACCACAGTTTGGAACTGTAAAAGATAAAAACAGAACAATAGCACTAGCTGAATATAGAAATATATTAAAAAACTATATAGCAAACTATTTTAATGATTATGATTTTATAATTGTTTTTGATACAGATTTTAAACAAATAGAAATTAATGGTATATATAATTCTTTTGGGTGGTTTAATGATAATCAACATATAGGTGCTATGGCTGGTAATAGTTTTGAGCTAAAATATTTAACACCAGAAGAAGATCAACTTATGATTTGGAATTATGATAGTTGGGCTTACAGAGGAACTTGGTGGCATGACTGGGAATTTCAACCATCAACTTTAAATCAATACAATCAAATGTTATGGTTTGGTTTTTGGATTTTACCAATAGGATCACCAATAATAAAAGCAAATAGCGCATTTGGTGGTATGACTATCTATAAGACTCAGTATTATTTATCTGGCACTTATAGTGGCGAAGATTGCGAGCATGTTACATTTCATCATAGTATATACAATAATAATCCTGAGTTTGAATTATTTTTAAACCCATCTCAAACAATGTTGGTTTGAAACACATATCTTGCCGGTCGGTTCCGATCCGATTAGAATAAATAGTGGATTTGGAGGCATGGCGATCTATAAAACTAATTTTTTTTTAATAGGTAATTATAGTGGAGATGATTGTGAGCATGTGATGTTTCATCACGATATATTTTCTAAAGATAACAATTTTAATCTTTTTCTAAATCCCTCTCAAACTATGTTACTTTCATCAGAACACATAGAGAGTGTCGCATGACAATTCTAGTTGCTTTAGCTATAATAGTTGGTATCTTTAATGGTTTGGAACAGATTAAAAAGTAAAATATGAATCGTTTAAAAAATCAAAGAGTCTATTTAGCTGGCGCTATGGATCGTGTTCATGATAGGGGGAGTGGATGGAGAGATGATATTACTCCGTTCTTACAAGATTTAGGAGTCATTGTTTTCAATCCTATTAAAAAACCTACTATTGTTGGTCAAGAAGATGAACAAACCCATAAACACAAGATCAAACTCAAACTAGAAAAAAACTATGATGAACTGTCCCAGTTAATGAAAGTTATACGATCCGTAGACTTAAGACTCGTAGATATTAGTGATTTTTTAATAGTTAATTTAGATCTAGATATTCATCCGTGTGGCACATACGAAGAAATTTTTTGGGCCAACAGACAGAAAAAGCCTATTATCATACATATGGTGCAGGGTAAGCTACACGCCCCAGATTGGCTATTTGGAACTATTCCTCATGAAATGATATTTTCTTCGTGGGATCAAGTCAAAGAGTATGTAATACATATTAATTCATGGTCAGAAATAAATTCTCACAATAGATGGTATTTCTTCAATGCAAAAAATAATTAATGAAATCAAATTAGATTTCGATGATGTTTTGATTCGACCAAAACGCTCAGTATTAAAGAGTCGATCAGAAGTCGATCTACATCGTTCATTCAGATTTGTTCATAGTCCCCGAGAACTAAGTTGTGTTCCAATCGTTGCGGCCAACATGGATACTGTTGGAACCATTAATATGGCGCAATCATTATCGCTTCATAAAGCGATAACGTGCTTACACAAACACTATGATGAAGACGTATTAGTTAATTTATTTGTTAAACGAACTGATTATATTTGGTATTCAACAGGCACATCCAAAAAAGATATAGAAAAACTAGAGCGTGTTTTTAAAACCGTAGAACTTAGCAGAGGCTATATTCCCAATGTGTGTTTGGATATTGCAAATGGATATACCGAACAATTTGTGAAAACAGCCGCACATATTCGCAAACTATTTCCAGAAATTATTATAATGGCAGGAAATGTGGTAACGCCTGAAATGGTGGAAGAACTTATTATTCACGGCAAGGCCGATATAGTCAAGGTTGGTATAGGGTCAGGTAGCGTATGCACCACTCGTTTAAAAACGGGCGTGGGATATCCTCAACTGAGCGCTGTGATGGAATGTACGGACGCTGCTCATGGTCTTGGTGGACACATTTGCAGCGATGGAGGATGCAAAACCGTTGGAGATGTTTGTAAAGCGTTTGGGGCGAATAGTGATTTTGTAATGTTAGGAAGTATGTTTGCCGGATGCGACGAATGTGAAGGAGAATGGTTTTATGAATATAAAGCTAGTCTAGGAACTTGGCAACCAATAGATCCTCAAGATAATAATATAAAGCGAAAAGTGTCCTTAAAATACTATGGAATGAGTAGTAAAGACGCTATGGATAAACACCATGATGGAGTTGCAAATTATAGAACAGCAGAAGGTAAATCTGTTATTGTACCATACAAAGGATTAGTATCAGAAATTATACAAGATATTTATGGTGGCATTCGTAGTGCTTGTACATATATAGGAGCAAATAAAATTAAAGACTTTGGTAAAAAAACAACATTCATTCAAGTTAACAACACTCACAATAAAATATATGAAAAATCTTAATTTAAATTGTACAATTAATAGTACTGGGTATGGGATTACTTCACTAAACATTATGAAGAATCTCAATAATAATATAGCATTATTCCCTATAGGAACAAATGTCGAAGTTAATTCAGAAACAGATAAGTCTATTGTACAAAATTATCTGAAAAATAGTAGCGAATTCGATTATGATGCCCCGTGTTTAAAAATATGGCACCAACATGATCTTGCTTCCAGAATAGGTAAGGGGCATTATTATGCGTTTCCATTTTTTGAACTAGATACTTTTACAGATAGAGAAAAACATCATTTAAAATATCCTGATTTTATTTTTACAGCATCGACATGGGGTAAAACAATACTAGAGAACAACGGTATAAACACTCCGATTTATGTGTCTCCTTTGGCGGTTGATTTGACAATCTTTAATAGTCCACCCAAAATTAGATTCAATAATAATAAGTATATATTTTTTCATATTGGCAAATGGGAACTAAGAAAAGGTCACGATCTTCTAATAAAGGCTTTTGATTTATCATTTAATGAACAGGACGATGTAGAATTATGGTTATTGCCTCACAACCCATTTTTAAACGATGAAGAAACTAATCAGTGGCTAAATTTGGTAGAACAATCTAAACTAAAAGATAAAATTAAAGTATATAGTAAACTACCCACACAATATCATTTGGCTGAATTTATATATAGGTGCGATTGTGGTGTTTTCCTATCTAGAGCAGAGGGCTGGAACAATGAAATTCTGGAAAGTATGGCTTTAGATAAACCAATCATCACGACCTTCTATTCTGCTCATACAGAATATTGTAATGATAATAATGCTTTTTTAATTTCTGTTGATGAAACAGAACCAGCTAATGATGGAAAATGGTTTTTTGGTCAAGGTAATTGGGCCAAATTGGGAGACGATCAACTAGAACAAACTGTGCATTATATGAAATATGTGTATCAGAATAACATCAGATCAAATCGAGGAGGATTGGCTACAGCACAGAAATATAGCTGGACTAATACTGCTAATATTATTAACGAAACCCTATTACAGAATGGTAGTTATCATGCCAATTCCTAGTCCAAATCAAAATGAAGATAAACAAAAATTTATATCTCGTTGTATGGGCAATAATACCATGCAAAAAGAATATCCAGATTCTAAACAAAGAGCCGCAATATGTATAGGACAAACTAATAAATCAAAAAATTCCTTATTAAATAATGTGTTAGAAATTCTTGGATTTTCTATAGGATATAACGATTGCGATGATTGTGGTTTTGTAGAAGAAATTGCTTTATCGGATATTATTATTCCAGAAAGCAATGAATATATAGATATGGAAGAAGAAGTGGAAATAATAGATCTGTCTGATTTAGACAGCGATGCCAAGTATAAGTATATGGATCCTAAAACATTTGAATTATTTTATTATGATAGAATGGGCAACTATAAAAAAGATGAAAGATACCTAGTTTATCAAGGTAAGGCTTCAGAATATCAAGGTAGAAAAGTTACCTTAAATAAACCCTTTAGAACCCCTGGTGGTCCTAAAAAAATGAGTGTTTATGTGAAAAATGAAAAAGGTAATGTTGTGAAAGTGAATTTTGGTGATCCTAATATGAAGATCAAAAAGAATATACCATCCAGACGCAAAAGTTTTAGAGCCAGACATAATTGTGATAATCCCGGACCCAAATGGAAAGCAAGATATTGGTCTTGTAAAGCATGGTGAACTACGGGGATGGTAATGAATCGCCACTATAAAATATTATCAGAAATTAATCAAATATATATTTCTAAAGATATTAATAGTTTAGTTTATGCTGACTACAATATAGAATATACAATTCCCGATATTGCCAAAGATATCGAATGGAAGAACATATTAAATCCTCCTTTATTGAACTCTAGTTCGTCCACATTTAGAGAACTTAATTATGTTGTTAAGCAGACACATACTCGTTCCACAGACGATATTAAACTTATCTATGATATAGATGATAGTCCTAATTATCTTATATATAATTTAGTAGATAAACTTGGGATACAGTTTCCATTCAATTATTTCAAAGAATTTTACAATATTGTAAAGCCCTTTATTTTTAACACTAAATTCTACTTTAATAGAATTAGACCATATAATTTGGCTCAAATTTATAATTTGGATATTGATGTTATACAAACAAAAACTCATCATACTCCATCATATCCTTCTGGTCATGTGGTGTATACTAATCTTGGAGCTAGTATTTTAGCCGATATATATCCACAACATAAATACTTATTATCACAAATAGTGGGAGAAACAACCAAATCAAGAATTATGCAAGGGGTTCACTATCAATCGGATTGTGATGCTGGTATACTTTTAAGTGATCATCTTTTTAAGATTTTACACCCCAGACTAAAGAGGCAATACAATGGATCGTATTAATGACATCTTAAATGCTATCAATGAAGAGTTGACGGATAAGTTTGGTACTAAATCTAAAGCGGAAGATGGCGATTTTACAGAGGTTGAGGATATGGAAGAAGAAAATCCAGAGATGGAATTGATGGAGTACAAGTATGATTTTTATGAAATGAGTCTAGGATCTATCAAATCTATAGCGATGCACGCTCAAGCAATAGTGGATGCTATAGACAATCCATCCGTAAAAGAAGGCTTGACAGAAAGTTGGTTACAAGGTAAAATCGCAGTAACAGAAGATTACATGCTGACCATTCACAATTTTCTCATGTTCAGTGAAAGCGAAACCGATACAGAAGGAGCAGAAGCAGGAAAAAACCTTCCAGGCTTGTGGGAAAATATCCGCAAGAAAAAAGAAAAAATGGGTAAAAAATATAAACCAGCCAAACCAGGAGATAAAGATAGACCTGATCCAGAACAGTGGAAAAACTTAACTAACTAATTATTTTTAGGACCTATTATAGAGGACATATGGTATTACAAATACATGGAGTAGGTAATCATAAGATTGCCTACAAGGATCATAATTCGATTGAGTTTGATAGTCTAGAAACCTATTTACTACTAGCAAAAAAAGCTATTTCAAAATTTGCTAATCAATTTTATAATGGTCTAGCAACAAAAATGCTTAAAGATGAGGACGCTACTGCTTGTGTAGCCAACGCTATTATGATGGCAGACTGGCGCTGGGATGATAATTATCAAAACGAGAAAGGAACAAAAAAAACCAAATATTCGTATCGCAATCAGTGCGCTTTGTGGGCTATTCAAACCTTGGTAACAAAAAATAAACAGCTCAATAAGAAAAAACTTAAAACCTATTCTCTAGATTTTGTGTCAGACGATCATGATGGTTTATCTGTATATGATTTGGTACAAGACTATAGAGGTATGGATCCAGAGCAAGAAACAATAAAGAACGAAAATTCGGAAGATCTTAAAAACCTAATAAATAAATTATTATCAACAGACTATCTGACAGATAGACAAAAAGACTATATCAGACTATACTACTTTGAATCATATACTTTTGAAAAGATAGGGAAAAAATATGGTATAACTAGAGAAGCTGTTAGACAAGGCTTAAATAAAGCCATAGAAATAATCAAGAGTACAATCAATAATGAGTAATTTTCTTATCCACATTAACTGTATAATTATATCTTTTGATAAAAATCAAAGTGGTCAATCGCACATATTATCATTAGATAAAAATCAAATAGTGTTTCCAAAATTTATTCTAACACAAGATTATTTTGATACTCCAGAATATATAGTGTCCTTTTTAAAGAATTTTATAGTACTTAATCCTATATATCTCATTCCCCAATTATTAGACTTTAAACAAATTACTAACAAACGAGATACTGTGGATTTAATATACGGGTTTTTTGTAGAATATACTAATAACATCAACAATTCTTATTGGATTTCTATAGACTCTATAGGAGATTCAGATTATTATACAACGATATATGAGACTATACAAAAACTACAATGAAAAATCTCTTTAAAAAAATATTTGAAACACAGCCACCATCAAATCAGACCAATAGCAACAATTCGTTTGATCTGATCTTAGAAAAAGAATGTGACACACCCAAAGTTCGTATAGATATTAACGATACCTCAGATGAAGCAGCGGAGCGATTTGCTAAAGCTATGGTATGTTTAAATTGTGGCATATATTATACTGATATAATGGATCTTATTTATGAATTATCTCAAAGAGGAGAAAACTACAGAAAGTTCTGTATCAGTCTCTCATTACATTTATCTAACAATATCAAAGCTATAGAACAACTTAAAGAAGAAAAGCAATCAACGAATCCCCCTCTTATTAAACCTAGTAGTTTTTCTGGTAAATAATGATTAATATTAAGCCATTAATTATATGGGAAAAATGGAATGATCCGTTTGGTGGAGACACTGATGAAGCTAAATGGACTGACTATAACAATAGTATAGGAGAAACAGAAGTTGAAGAAGATGATGATCAACCTAAAATTAAAACATCGTCTCCTATTAGAGTTATCGCTTCTCCTATGGGTTTAATTCCCTATAATGAGTATACCGCATCGAGTAAAATTTTTAATTTCTGGTTAGGGCACAGTAATTTCAACATATCAAAAAAAATCAAGAACATACTAGAGAACATAGAAGGAATCGAGATACTAGACATTTTCACGAGATATCGTTTTAGAATAGCTATAGGAAAATGCTTTAATGATTCTGAAGTGATGAAAAATATTAACGATATAGTTTACGAACAGATAAAGTCAATATATGACGAGTCATAAATCTAAAATAGATACTAATAATAATTCGCTTAACGATATACATTCATATAATATTGATATAGAAAATAGAGAAATATATTTACATTCTTATTTTTCTGATGATAATGAATCTGGTGTGGATTATAGATCAGCAATAGTATTTCAAAAAAATATAAGATATCTGAATCTACTTTCTTTAGAACCAATATTAGTTCACATGCATATGCCGGGAGGTGATTGGCAAGATTGTTTAGGTATATATGATACTATCAAAAGTAGTAAAAGCAAAATTATAATTGTTGCTAATGCTAAAGTAGAATCTAGTAGCACCGTATTACTACAGGCTGCCCATCTTAGGATACTTACTCCTAATACTAATTTTCTTATTCATTATGGTTCTATTAGTGTGGATAATGAACACAAAGCGGCCTTGAGCATGGTTCAATGGAGCGAAAAAGAAAGCGAGAAGATGATTGATATATTCACAGAAAAGTGTATGAATAGTAAGATTTGTAAAGAAAAAAATTGGAAAAGATTAATGGTTAGAAAACACATTGTTACTCAATTGGGGACAAAACGAGATTGGATTCTTACAGCAGAAGAAGCTGTTGATTATGGTTTTGCAGATGGTATTTTAGGTAGTAAAAAATATCCAAACATAGACTATATCAAAAACTTGATGAAAAAATAAAATGTTTATAGATTTTGCAATCACAGATACTGAAACCAGTGACGCTTTAGCCAGAGATATGGTTAAAGAACTATGTGTATACAATATTCATAGCATAACAGTTCCCTATTATCTGGTGAAAACAACTAAAGCTAGTCTATCAGAAAATATAGAATTGTCTTGTTCAATAGATTATCCCCTGGGAATTTCTGATTTAAAAACCCGTTTATGTGCTATACAACAATCTCACAAAGCAGGAGCCAATATTGTTGATATCTCTATGCCTCAAAATTTAGCTTCCAATCGAAAATATGATAAAATTCGTGATGATGTTAAAAGTTGTACGGAGCTGTGTGGTTCTTTGGGTATCAAAGCTAGATATGTTTTGGAATATCGCATGTTCGACCACCATTGTTTAAAAAAAATTTGCGAAATATTAGAAAGTAATAATGTTATTCAGGTTTTTCCATCTACTGGATATTTTATAGATAATTTAGCCGATAATATCTTAGCATCTATCTTTTTGCATGAAAATTCGAAGAATCTTCAAATATTATGTACTGGTAATATGTGGTTAGAGAAGCATTTTGCAACACTATCTAAATCTGGCCTATCTGGCTTTAGAACCAACTCACTAAATAGTCTAAAGAATTTCATAAAATTTAATCTGACCCATAAATAAAATATGGTGTATTTGTCTTATAAGACATCTATCCAATATATATGGAGTTAAATATGGCCACAGCTCAAATTAATGGTAGTGCAACAACGGTTTCTCCCTATGGTTATATTGTTGAAGCAGACAATAATGATGGTACAATGAAAGCCAACGGTACGATCACATCCAATAAAATGGAGAGTGTAAAAACAGTTGTACCTACTGTTGACGCTTTTGGTTCCAAGGTTGTCGAAGATAGTGTTACACAAAAAGATTATGCTGGTAAAGCTGTTTCTGCTGGCACATTTGCTTACAACAATGTAAAACCGATTAGTAGTTTAATTACAGATGTATTAGCCGGTGTTTCAGATAATGCTATTAAAACTCCGGGTAATGACAAGGATGTTATTCGTAGTATCAATAGAGCAGAAAATCAAAAATCTGTATTATTTACCAAAGCAATAAGAGAAAACAAATACAATCGTTATACCGGAAAATTTGACGCAGGATACCCTGCTTCTCAAACTATAATTCCTTGGGCCCTCAGCCGCACCGGCCCGCCTGCGGATGGTACTAGTGATGATGCTGCTAATCCTAGTCAAACTGTTCCTGGCGAACTAACATATATGAGAGGATCAACAGTTCCTTATAATGATAACTACAAAGCCAAAACCAATTATTGATATCTGAAAGGTTTTCGATTACCAATAAGCCATCGTGCCGCAAGGTGCGGTGGTTTTTTTTATGGGAGATAACTATGAGCGAAACCATAATTCATTTTTGGGAAAATATTGCCACAACCAGTATTGGTATCATTGTAACAATGATTGGTTTTTGGGTAACAATAGGTCGCAATATGGCAACTAAAACGGAAGTTGCTCATATGATAGAAACACAGAGTCCATATAATCAAGATCGTCAATTTATTATGGAAAGATTAGCTACTAATAAAGAAACTCAAGCGGCATTTGCTAGTGCTTTGCAACGAAACACAGAAGTAATGACAGAATTAAAAATTCAAATAGCCACACTGGGTAAAACCCTGGAAGCTCTTGAGGAACGTATAGATAAGTAATAATAGTGGTGTATCAAATTAAATATTAACACATTCTTATACCGGAGACATTTATGGCTACTAGACCATTTACAGATATTACCAAAGCAATTTCGGCTAACAATATTAAAAACGGTACAATGGTTGTAACTTGTGCTAGAACCGGTTTTCCGGATGCTGGCACCATTGTTTATGATCGTTATGTGCTAAATACTCCTATATTATCTGATATTGATGATAAGTATGGATACCGTTTTTATAATGGTATCTTTATTAATAGTGTAAATGGCGGTAATGCTTAATTAAAGGAAACACTAATATGCCAGTAAAAATTCAACTTCGCAGAGATACCTCCTCTAATTGGTCGACAAGAAATCCAGTATTATTTTTAGGTGAGCCGGGATTTGAGACTGATACCAATAAACTTAAATTAGGTGATGGTACAACTCCATGGAATAGTTTACCTTATTTTAATGATGGAGTATCAATTGATCCAGAAGAAATTGAGGACTTAATAGGTGAGTCGGGATTTATGGTTGCTGGAACTGGTATAAATATATATTACAATGATGATGCTGATACTCTAACAATTAGTACTACTGGAATACCACTATCATCAATATCTGATATAGATATTAGTGGTTTAGGCAATGATGAATTTTTAGTATATAATAGTGGCACTGGTAAACTAGAGCCATCTAATGGCTTAACATATAATGATACTCCTAATAGATTAGTTATAGATTGTGATTGTCCAGTTGGAAACGCTGGATTAATTCTTGTTGGCGATCAGACCAGCCCAATGTTGCGTGTAAATTCATATAGTGAAGACTTTACTCTTGAAGAACAAGGCGATCAAATACTTCGTCACACTAGCAGAATTATAATGTTTAATGCTAGAGGAACTCAAGCGTCACCTTCTGGATCTCAAGTTGGTGATACAATATTTAATATTAGAGGAGATGCTTATAATCCTCATGGAACATTAACTCCTAGTGGACTATTGGATAATAGAACGATAAGGATTTTAGGCCAAGCATCTGTTAGTGGTACGCATTATCTAGGATCAGATTTTATTGTTAATACATCTACTGGTGGACCAGCAATATATGATAATTCATTTAGATTTACTCATGATGGTAAACTATACATTAATAATGTTAACATAGCCTCACCATCTGGATTAGATATAAGTAATAATGCTGATAATAGAATATTAACTGGTACCGGTAGCGGCATAAATGCTGAAAGCAACGCAACATTTGACGGTACGACTCTGGCTGTTAGTGGAATTATTACTATCGATAATCTTAAACTTGATGATAATACTATTAGTAGCACCAACGTCAATGGTAATCTAATATTAGCCCCAAATGGTACTGGCGATGTGCAAGTTGATGCGGATACTTTAAGAGTTGGTGATAGTAATAGTAACACTACTATCACAACAAACGGAACTGGAGATCTTATACTTAATACTAATAGTGGAACGAATAGTGGAAGTATAACAATTGAGGATGGTGCTAATAATGATATTACTATCTCTCCAAATGGAACCGGTCAAATAATTTTAGGAAAACAAAATAGTGCTAGCGATCCTCAAGAATTGAGTTTTGCTAATGGTAAATTTAGTCTTAATGGAGATGCTAGATTTTCATCATATGTTCTAATGGGTACTACTAGTAGTAATGGATCGAATAGTTTATATTTAAATTATCCTACTAATAGTGATGATACTATAACAATAGACGATACAACAGCAACATTTTCTATTCATATTAGCGGACGAGAACCTGACAGTGGTGATAGTGCCGGATTCGTTATTCGTGGATGTGTAAAAAAATATTCCAGCATAGTATCATTAGTTGGTAGTCCAGTTATAGAATCATTTTTAGATAGTAATTTTGCAACAGCAGATGCTCAAATTAGTACTAGTAGTAGTGGTTTAGTTATTCAGATTAATCAAGGTTCTAGTGGTGTTAGTGGCACTGTATACTGGGTAGCAAGCGTACAAATTTCAAGAGTCCAGTCTTTATCTTTTACATAATTGAAACAAATTAATTAAGTATTAAATAATAAAGGAGATATGATGAGCGTTCTAGACAACAACAATGTTCCCAATCCTGTTCCACCAGCAAATATAGTTGCTGAGAGAATCAAACGACAAACCAGGGTTACATTTCAAAATATGGTTAAGGCTTTTAATGATGGGGCCAAAACCTTTTGGCAAAACGGCGCCGCATCACCTAGCGAAATAGCCGAAGCACTAGGAAGTGATGCTAAAGAAGTTTTTGAACTTCATGCTAAATTGGGCGCATTATTAGCTAGTGTTAAACCACAAAGTATAGCTATCGGATCTAGCGTTGTGGGAAATTTCACAATGAATGATGATGGAACCGTAAGCATAATCGTTCCAGAACCAACTCCAGAGGGCTGAAAATATGGCAATTAATTATGGGTCGAATGAAGTAAAATCATCTGGTAGGATCATTGGTGGTGATGGTCAGAGCGTTGGCCGCACTCTATATTTTTATAGTGCTGTTAATAACGACTGGAACACTTTGGGTAATTGGTTTGTTGATAGAGATCATACACTATCATCAGATAGTTTACCTACTGATGAAGATACTGCTGTAATTTTAAGTGATATTAGTAGTAATAGTGGTAGTTTCATTGCTGATACTATAATTTTTGATAACGGTGACCTAAACAATAGTTTTAATGGCTATACTATTAGTGAAGTACGCCATATTATACTTATAAATGGTCGGCAACTTGCGGGTTATGGAACTATTGGTAGTACTGGAACCAGAGTACAAATAGATCTATATGATAATTGTAAACTATATTTTAGTAGCAGCACAACCATTTATGGTGATGTGAATTTTCACGAAACTAGTTATATTGATAATAATAGTCAATCTGTAACTATAGAAGGAAATGTTGTTGTTACTTCTAGTGGTGGAAATAGTAATTATCAGCCTATTTATGGTAATGGCTCATACTCAGTAACAATATTAGGAGACTTAAGAGTTGTGGGCAACAGCAGTAGCACCACAACCATACGATATGTAAAGGTTTTAGGAAAAACAGAATTGTTTGAAAATGTAAAAATCATGGATTGCCCTGGAAGTCCATATGGCTTTTATGGACCTGTAACCCTAACCGATAGCTGTATTATTGATGATAATGTATACTTTTATAATGATGTTACTCTTAATGAGGGCAGCATTATAGAAGGTAGTAGCAGTAATTACTTTTATTCATATAGTTCAGCAAGTGAGGCTGATTATCCAAATAGTAAATTAACTCTCAATACTGATAGTTATTTTGCTAGTAATTCTTATATTAATATGTATGGCGGCACACTAATAATGAATACTGATGGTGATATAAGTAATGGCAGTAGTGTCACAATTAATGGAGATGTATATACTACCGTGGAATTTCGTACAAATACTGGTAATGGTTTTAGTGGTAATATTTATTGTGGAACCCTTAAAGTATTTAATGATGTTAGTTTTGGAGCTAATAGTATGCCAACTCTTAGTAGTAGCATTATGAAAAAGATTCAATTCTTTAATAGTTCCAAACTACATGCAAATTTAACTGTTCCTGATGGTTGTGTTGTAGAATTCTATGATGATTCAAACATTGCTAATAACTCAACATTAACTCTTGGAAGCTATTCATCAGTAGCCATATTCCACCATAGAAGCTTTATCCTCACTGGTTGTAGTATAAGCAATGGTAGTTATGTGGTTATGACTGATTATGCAATCAATATTGGAACTATAGGTTCAGATTTTGCTTTCTTTAAAGGTCAGAGTGCTAACGGGGGTACTATTAATAACGATGCGTCTTTTAGTGATAGCTCTGTAAATAGCTCTAATATAGGTGGAAGTGCTAATTTTGATGATTGGAGTATTAATACCGGAGATATTACTGGTGATGCTATATTTAATGGATTTTCTAAACATAGTACTGGTGGTAGCGCAACTAATGTGTATTATATGGGTCCGTTGAGTAATGATGGTGGTACTGCTGATAGTGCAAGTTATGATCTTAATTCTCTTTGGCCAAATTAATTTATTATGATCAAATCAGGCTATAAAACAAGTGAATTTTGGTTTACGCTAGTAAGCTTCATATTTAGCGGACTATATTTAACTGGTATTTTAACAGAGAATGAACAAAAAGAAGAATTAATCACAGTAGTATCTCATGCTGTGGAAAGTGTAATACTAATTGGTGGTCAGGTTTGGATATTGGCTAGATATATAAGAGGCAGAAACGAAGTTAAAAAAATAGCACAAGAGGAGAAGAAAAAAAATGAATCCACGAGAACTAGTTCTAGAACAAGCCGAAAAACTTCACCAAGAACTAAAAAAGTCGTTAACCAACCTAAAAAGCGTAGCGCTAAGTGAAGCGTGGAAAGCTCTACAATTAGTAACCGCTAGCACGGTTCAGATTATAGAGACTGTTGCGGATAATCTTAGTGGATCAGAGAAAAAACAACTAGCAATAGAATATATTAACGGTTTCTACGATAAAGTTTTTTTAATCGTGGATATCCCTCTTGTTCCAAATCTCATAGAACCTATTATACATAGGTATATCAAATCTATTCTGATGATTATGGTATCATCCTCAATAGATGCTATGGTAACAATTTTTAGACAAACTGGTGTTTTCTTAAAGAAAGGAAACGTATAATGTTAGATTATGCTCAAAGTTTCGAAGAATTTTCAAGATCGGTCAAGCCAATTGATCTGGCTTTATATGCTGGTGTGGGTTTGGTCCTTTGGGTTCTATTTAAGGACAAATTAAGTCCGGTTCAAAATTTAGTATTATCATTAGTGGACAAGGCTAAGGGTTTAGTGAGTGGTGTTAGAAAAAATTCTGCTCCATCTGGTACTTCTTCTACGTTTAATGTTGTTCCAGTTGTAACCACTAATAGTAGAACAAACGAAGATGTGTTTTTCCAGTTGGTAGCATCTTGGAAGCAAACGCGCGATCTGGCCGTGAAAAGCTGTTGCGTTGAGGCAGTAAAGGTGGCCGATCAAATGTTTCCATATCTAAGTCCAACAGTTTGTAAGGGTGAGAATAATGAATAATAAAGTTTTACTATTAGTATTAGCAGCAGTTTTAATTCTTGTGGGTCTGGTTAAACCAGACTTTAGCAATATTGGTAGTGGTGGTAGAATTAATGTGGATGAAATAGTTGTGGTAACTCCACCATCAGATAGCAAATTACGAGAAGCATGTGATCCGGTAATAGATTCCTTAAAAAGCGGACCATCATCACGATCTCAAGATGGTAAAAGATTAGCTAATCTATATATGGATATTGCTAGATTAATAGAATTAGATGGTGAAGATATGGTCATCAAGAATACGGATGAGGTTAGATATGCTAACGGTCTTGCTGGTCCAATGTTGCGAATGGACATCAAAGGTAAATATCCAGACTTAGCAAAGTCGGCACAAGCTGTTATTGTGGCTGGTGTTGGAGATGATAATGTGCCTCTAGATAAGGATCTAAGAGCAAAAATTGTGGAGAGTTTTAAGGCTCTTGCTTGGGCTTGTAACGAAGGGAGCAAATGATGCCACGATTTAGTTCAGCAGATTTATATAACAACTATAGGAAGGGTTTTAGTGGATGTCTTTGGGAACAGCATGTATTTGATCATCTAATGGAAGAATCCAAATATAGTTATTTCTCTGATGGAGCAAGAAACATTAAGAATAGTGGTAAGGGCAAACTAAGTACTCCATACAAAAGTGTGTTAAAGTTTGATAAGAGTCCCTATAACGAAAGACAAACAACAGGAGATTGCTTAGTTAAAGGCACAACAATCTTAATGTCTGATGGTTCAATCAAAAATATTGAAGATATAAAAATTGGAGATAGTGTAATAACCCATACTAATAAATCTAAAAGGGTTTATGAATTGATCAACAAAAAACCATCAGAGGGACAAATCAATCATATCTATATTAAAAAATATGACAAAAACTTGTCTATAACTAATGACCACAAAATGTTGGTTTTTAATGATAGTGGTTATGAATGGATAGAAGCTAAAAATCTTAAAGAAGGAGATTTGTTAGTTTTACCCAAAAAAGAAACATTAAATAGTGATGATCGTATTTTAGATTTATTAACTTATGTTTCAAATTTACAACACGACACAACAGATACAAATATCAGAATAAAAGGTAGCAAAAATACTTTACCAAGATTTATTAGACTATCTACAGATTTAATGTGGCTCTTAGGTTTATATGCTGCTGAAGGTGGTATAGATGGCAATAATAAAGAAAGAATCACATTTAATCTACATATAAAAGAGACACAACTCAGAGATCGTATTGTATATTTATTAAACAATATTTTTGGTGCAAAATGCACGGTAATGAATCGAGTGGATAAAAATGTATGTTGTGTAAGATGTTCAAATATTATTGTTTCTAGATTATTTTCTTATTTTGTAAATGGTAATCAATGGTCAAAAGGTTTAAATAGAGAAATAATAAATTCTTCTAGATATCACAGAATAGCTTTCCTCAGAGGATGGTCTGATGGTGATGGCAGCGTTACAACCCACAAAAGACGCAAACTTGTCGGAGTATCAGTCTCTAAAGTCTTAATAAAAGATATGTCTGATATATTAATTTCTTTACAAATTCAACACACAATTAGCAAAAGAAAACCAAGAAACAGAAGTAAAGAGGCTTATCAAATAGATTTATATGGTGATCAAGTATATAAAATATATCCAGAATTGTCTGTGATGACCAAAGTACACGTAAAACAAAATAAGTTAACCTGTAGCCTTGGACTTCTAGCACCAATTACCACAATTACAAATGAAGTCTATACCGATAATGTTTATTGTATTAATGTAGAACATGACCATTCTTTTATAGCTAATGGATTAATTTCACATAATTGTGTTTCACACGGAACACGAAATGCGTGTGATGTTAGTCGATCAGTAGAGATTGATATTCATAAACAAAAAGAGGGTTGGATAGCTCGCGGTGCCACAGAAGCTATTTATGGTGCTAGAGGTCATAGTGGTCAGGGAATGAGTTGTGCCAGAGCGGCTGAATTTGTGAGCAAAAACGGTGGTATTCTGGTTCGTAAAGACTACAAGGGAATAGCAGACTTTACCAAATATAATAGCACTATTGGCACAAACTGGGGTGGTCGAGGATTACCAGACAAAGTAATAGACCTGGCTAATGATCATCAAATAAAAACAGTAAGTTTGGTACGCACAGTAGAAGAAGCGCGAGATGCTCTTGCTAATGGTTATGGACTATCCGTATGCTCTAGTTTTGGCTTTAGTAATAAACGAGATAAGAACGGTGTAACTAATGTTAGTGGTAGTTGGGCTCATTGTATGGCTTGGATAGCGTGTGATGATACTGGAAACGAGCCTCTTTTCCTTGTGCAAAATAGTTGGGGTAAATGGAATGATGGTGGTCATCCAGAATGGGGTCCAATTCCAGACGGCTCATTTTTAATTCGATCCGATGTTGCTGGTCAAATGTTGGCTCAAAATGGTAGTTATGCTTTTAGTAATTTTGATGGTTTTCCTGTTCAAAAACTTCCATCCTATGATTTCGAGAAATACTTATGAAACTCATTGATAGAATATCATTAGGTCGCGCTATTCAAATGTTCTTGGGTTTTCTATACAAGATTATTAAATTGTGGAGTCCAAGTCCAAAGGGTGATAATACTCCCAAACCAAGACCACGATGGAGAAAGAGAAATGAATAAGGTTGTCGCCTTCTTTCTGCTAACATCCATCATATTCGGAGCCTATGGATACAACGGATCGTCCACAGGTGTTGTTACAGTAGTCGGCAGCATTATCAAGTCTCATCAAACAGAAAACGTAAAGAAATATAAAAGAAAAGAATGTCCTGTTTGTAAGGGTAAGGGTTGGTATATTAGTGGCGATGGTATAAAAAGGGTAGAGTGTGGTTATTGTGAACCAGAAAGCGGTGACGCTCCGTCTGAAATCACACACCCCCCAGTAATTATCAAACCAGACTGTAAAACAAGGGTAATAAAAAAATGAATCCTAAAGTAAAAATTATCGGTGAAAGAGTAATGAAACAGGCTAATATTCCAGAAGAAGAACGATTTGGAAGCGTAATCGCTATTCTTATGGTTATTAGTATTATACTGACCCTTATTAGAGTATTACAAGAATGCAACAAAAATAAACTATCGTCAGATTGCACAGTACAAGACAAATATTCTTTGTACGGAAAAGAAATCAAAAACTACTCTATTAGAAAGGGCTGGTTTACAAAATTAAGAATCAAAAGAATACTAAGAGAAAATATGTCAAAAGAACAATATTATAAATATAGTACGAGATTAATGAGCGCATTGTTCGATAATGGAGAAAACCTCAAGGATGATGAAATAGTAGCCTTAGTGGAGACATCAAATGTTTAATTTACTAGTCTGGTGTGTTTATGGTTTATTCGTTGGTAGCGTGGCCAAAACTCTGGTTCCTGGCGAAGAGAATTTTGGTTTTGTTAAAACAGTAGCATTAGGAGTGGCAGGATCTTATATGGGTGGCGCCATATTGTATGTGCTGGGCCAATACAACAGTTTGAGTCCAGCAGGACTAATCATGGGCGTTGCTGGTGGCGTTATAAGTCTTGTGCTATATAATAAACTTACAACAAAGTGAGTTGACATACACGGACGGTCTGATATAATACTCCTATGAGCAGACCCATCTGGACAGATTATTTTTTAGGATTGGCTAAAGTTATTTCTCAACGTAGTCATGATGTTCAAACACAACATGGTTGTGTAATAACAGATTCTAACAATAGGATTTTAGGACTAGGATACAACGGATTTCCTCGCGGCCTGGATGATACTCTATTACCAAACAGTAGACCAGACAAATATCCGTGGATGATTCACGCTGAACGTAATGCTCTATCTAATTGTACTATACGACCAGAAAATGGAATAGCATATGTTACTGGTCAATCGTGTAACGATTGCATTATGGCTCTATGGCAAGAAGGAGTTAGAAAAGTAGTTATGACAAACAATCACGGTACACACCTTTTTGATGAAAAAGCTCAAAAAATATTTGATACTTTTGTTAGTATGAGTGGTATAGAAATAGAATATGTTGAACCAAATCTTTCGTGGCTGAAACAACTGTGCGGTGTATTATGATATTAATATCGTTTTATATTTCATTAGGTATTTATGTTTATAGTCTTATAACTCAGAATCCCCATATGCAACAACAATCATTTGAAAGTGTTGTAGTGTTAGGGGTATTTTCGTTAATAATGCTCAATAGGAGATAAGATGTCAGCACTTCAAGAACTTCAAAATTATACATTCGTTAGTAAATATGCTCGTTGGTTAGAAGATAAAAATCGCAGAGAAACCTGGAAAGAAGCTGTGGATCGTATGCGAAATATGATGCTCGCTATGTATGCTGACAAAGGAATATCAACAGATATTGATTGGGCATATGATATGATGTATAAGAAAAAAGTTCTTGGCTCACAAAGAGGATTGCAATTTGGTGGCGAACCAATTCTAAAACGTCACGCCAAAATCTACAATTGCACAAGTTCCTATTGTGATAGATTACGATTTTTTCAAGAATGCTTTTGGTTATTATTATGTGGTAGCGGCACAGGATTTAGTGTGCAAAAACACCACGTTTCCAAATTACCAACTCTGGAACACAATCCTCCAGAGGACAAAGGCACTGTTTATGTTATAGAAGATAGCATAGAAGGATGGGCAGATGCTCTAGGAGTATTATTAAGTAGTTATTTTAGTAAACCAGTAGAAGAATTTAAACAATATAAGAATTGTCATATACTATTTGATTATAACAATATTCGTCCACAAGGATCAAATCTTAGTTCTGGTGTTGGAAAAGCCCCAGGATTCGAACCTCTTGCTAAAGGATTAGAAAAAATACGAGTATTGTTAGATCGTTGTGTATCCAATGGTCAAAAGAAACTACGACCAATTGATGCTTATGATATAGTGATGCACAGTAGTGATGCTGTATTAAGTGGTGGTGTTAGACGATCCGCTAGTTTAGCATTGTTTAGTCATGATGATGAAGAAATGGCCAAAGCTAAAACTGGAAACTGGTATCTTGAAAATCCCCAAAGAGCACGAAGCAACAACTCTGCTCTTTTATTAAAAGATTCTACCACATACGAAGAATTTCAAACCTTAATGGAAAGTGTTAAAGAATTTGGTGAACCTGGATTTATTTGGAGTGATTCTACAGAGATGACCTTTAATCCGTGTGTGGAAGTGGGTATGTGGCCTGTTGATGAGGAGAGCGGTAAGAGTGGATGGCAAGGGTGTAATCTATCTACTATTAATTGTTCATCTATAGAGGATGAATCTGATTTTTATGAAAGATGTAAAGCTGCTGCGATTATAGGAACACTACAAGCAGGCTTTACAAAGTTAGATTATCTAGGAGATATTAGTTGCCGCATCTTTGAAAGAGAATCTTTATTGGGTGTTTCGTTAACTGGTACTATGGAAAAATATGATCTAGTTTTATCAGAAAAGGTTCTAAAGGCTGGTGCTAAAATGACCATAGAAACCAATAAAGAATTTGCTAAAAAACTCGGTATTAATCAAGCCGCTAGAGTAACGTGTTTAAAACCAGAGGGCACAAGCAGCAGTATGCTCGGGACTAGTTCTGGCATCCATCCTCATCACGCTAAACGCTATATACGCCATGTGCAGGCTAATGTTTTAGAAGCACCATACCAGCACTTTAAGAATTATAACCCACAAGCGTGTGAAAAATCTCGCTGGTCAGCAAATAATACTGATGAGGTAGTTAAATTTCCAATTGAGGTTCCCGACGGAGCCAAAACCAAGAATCAACTTCCCGCTGTGGATATGCTGTCTATCGTAAAGGATACTCAAAAGAATTGGGTACACTCTGGTAAGAATAAATCATTATGTACTCAAGATTATCTTAGTCATAATGTTAGTAATACTGTCACAGTCAAACCAGATGAGTGGGAAAAAGTAATAAAATACATTTATGATAATCGTAAATACTTTGCTGGTATTAGTTTAATTCCACAGAGCGGAGACAAAGATTATCCCCAAGCACCATTTACCACTGTTTACACAAGCAGAGAAATAGTAAAAGAATACGGGGATGCTGCGTTGTGGTGCTCTGGATTAATAGAACTTGGACTTAATGCTTTTGATAATAATTTGTGGGCCGCTTGTGATTATGTGAATATGAATCAAGCTAAAGAAAACGACACTAAGGAAAAGCTATTATTCACCACAAAGATGAAGAATTTTGCTGGTAAATATTTCGATGGAGATGTAAGAAGATTAACCTATTGTATGAAAGATGTTTATAACTGGAAAATCTACTGCGATTTGTATGATAGTTATAAAAAAGTCGATTATACACAACTATTAGAAACAGAGGATAATACTGCTGGAATAGAAGAGATTAGTTGTGCCGGCGGCGCTTGCTTAATTTAATCCTACTCTCAGCGAGGTATCCCATTGAGAAAGAATAGTAAAGATAAGAGAAAATCTAAAGTTATAGATGCTACCAACGATATAGAATCAATTGGTCCACTATATCGAAATAGATTAAAACCACGATCAGAGAACCAAAAAGACTATATAAGAACAGTAGCAGAAAATACTATTACATTTTGTCAAGGTGTGGCTGGTAGCGGCAAAACACACATTGCTATTGGTATGGCTTTGGAATATTTACTAGACGACAAAGTAAAAAAGATAATTATAACAAGACCAGTAGTAGAAAGCGGAGAGAAGATAGGATACCTTCCCGGCACAGCAGAGGAAAAGTTACATCCATACTTATTACCAATCTTAGACGAAATATTACATTTTATTCCTATCAGTCACTATACAGCATTAAAATTAAATAATAAAATTGAGATAGTCCCCCTGGGATTAATGAGAGGACGAAACTTTCACAATAGCTTTATAGTAGCAGATGAGTGCCAGAATGCTTCATATGATCAATTAAAAATGTTGTTGACACGCATAGGAAACAATAGTAAAATGGTATTAACAGGAGATATTAGTCAGTCTGATTTGCCAAGGAATTTCCGTGGCGGATTTTTGGATTTAATTAAAGCCCTCGATGGTGTGGACAGCGTAGGACTTTCCAGACTAGAATATGGGGATATTGTTAGAAATCCAATTATTGCTAAGATTCTACTAAGATTAGAGTTTTTAGAAGATGAGACTAAAAAACAGTAAATGCCTACTGCTCAATGCTGATTATAGCCCATTATCAATTATTGGTTGGCAAAAAGCTATAGTTTGGTATATGAAATATGAACACAATCCAAGGTATGGTATTGATGTGATTGATTTCTATAAAGATGATCATATAAATGGAACAAACAACAGAAAATATCCGGTACCAGCAGTTGCTAGGACCAAACGATACTTTAAAATAGACAAACAAAATGTTACATTCTCTCGTAAGAACATTTTTATACGAGATAATTTTACTTGTCAATATTGTTCTAGTGTTTTTACATATAATGAATTAACTTATGATCATGTGATTCCGAAATCTATATGGAATAACGATAATGGTTCTCCGACTTGTTGGACCAATATTGTAACATCTTGCATATCATGTAATCGTAAAAAGGGAAACCGAACCCCTAAAAAGGCGCATATGTCCTTATTAGGGCTACCATTCAAGCCGAATAAGAGTCCCAAATACTTGCCAATCTCGTATCACCTATCTAAAATAAAAACAGACCTACCACCAGAATGGTCTATCTATTTACCAGATTCTTATATTGTGTAGATATGCCAACCTATTCATATCATTGTAATCACTGCCAGAAACAATTTGAGTTATTCTTTTATATCAAAGACTATGAGCAATCTCCTAAATGCACATTCTGTAAAAATACGGATACACACAGAGATTATATGCTTGATTTAGCCACACAATCCGCATCGGTAAGAAAATCAGACAGTGAATTAAAAACCATAGGAGATTTAGCTAATAGAAATAGAGACAGAATGAGCGATGATCAAAAAACATCATTATACTCCAAACATAATGATTACAAAGAAAAACAGTCGGAAAAACCCCTACCAAAAGGAATGTCAAGAATAAAGAAAGGACCAAAAACCATATGGCCAAATTAACAACAGATACCGATCAATTTATCTATCGTCAAAATACAACATCTACGGACACTAATCGTATAGAGTGTTTTTATACCATATTAGGTGATCACGACTTTATAGACGAAAATAAAAAACCAAGAGCAAACAAAGAGAATGAATTAGTGGTAGCAAAATCCTCCCAGTATGGAACTAATCCTAAAAGATATTTTGTGAAAGTTGGAGCACACGGTAAACTGTATAATCCAATAGGGCTATATAGCGAGGGCAATAACAATAAATTCATGAGTAAAATTGGTAGAAAAGAATGGGAATTCAAAGAGGTAAATCAACAAATCTTCGATCTATATTCTAATTTTCTTACCACAAAAAACATAGCATGGATAAATAATGCAGAAAGAGAGATGTCCTGATGAGCACAAAAATCCAAGAATACGCCGTTAAATATTTACACGACACCATGAAAATGGATAATGCTACCATAGCGAAAGAACTAAAGCTCAAAGAATCTGATGTGTCTAAAATTTTGGATAAAAATCCCACAAACAAACAATCATCCACTAAAAACCTAATGATCAATGAAACTAGTGCTAAAAAAAGCAAAAATGTTAGCATTATGACACAAGCAGCATCTATGCAAAACGATGAACTGATAAAAAATATGAATACCACCAATAGAACACAAGATTGTATACATAGACCTAAAAATAGCTAAAATTAATTTTGATAGCTGGTTTGTAAATAAAAATGTCTACAACTAATAAATTAGGAGTATATTACACTGATAATTCTATTCCAAAAATTATAGAATATACACTAAATAGTTTGCGTGATATTTCTTTAAACAAGCATCTAGTAGATATAAAAACATGCTCTTGGTTCAAAATTAATAATAATCCTTTTGATAGTAAAAAAGCATTAACAAATAGTAAAAACCATCTAAATATTATTATTCAAATACTACAACTGTTGTATAGTGTGGATCCAAACCAATATAAGTATGTTTGTTTTTTGGAACATGATGTAATATATCCAGAAGAATATTTTTTATTTCCTGAATTTGATACTGGATGTTTATGCAACGCTAACCATATAGGCTTATGTGATACTGGTTTTCAATTGTCAGCACAAAATGACCAACCATTACATCAAATGATAATGATATTTGATGAGGCTGTACATCATTTTGAACAAAGAATCAAAACAGCCATCAAAGATGTTGTGCTCAATCTAGAACCAGACGACAATATAACAACATGGACATCCTCAAAAGCTTGTATACATATTAATCATGGGCGTCATTTTACTACCCATTATAAAACATATCAAAACCTAGCTTATAAAAATTATCCTGGGTGGGGTTATTATGAAGACATATGGAAAAATACAATATAATGAAGAAAAAATATCCTTCTAAATATTCGAATGGTAAAGAAGTATCAGCCGCACAATATATCACAGAAATGATTTGTGAGAAAATGGCTATTATTAATAAGCAGGATTTACATTATAGATTTTGGCTTACTCCAGAATGGGAAAAATTTTATCGAAATCAAATATCTTCAGCTCATAAATTACTTAAAAAGTATTCCGATATTGCTATAGTCAGAGCGCTCAACAACAGCAAAGCAACAAAAATATATTCGCTGCGAGCACCTCACCTCGTACCTATCATAGAACAAGAACAGATCAAGCTAAGTCAACAAAATCAAAATTTATCTGTTGATTTGTCAAGAAAACAAGATATCAATTATAGTAAGCCACAATCAACAAAGAATATCATTTCCAAACTTAAGGATCTAGAATAATGAATCTAAAAGAAGATGTAATAAAAACCTTTGGCGACAATATCATATTAAATGGAAATGCTGTTGTAGACAGAAAGAGCATTACTATACCAGTAAGTCCATCACTAGACATTGTATTGAATGGAGGAATACCAGAGGGTAGTTTCGTTGTTCTTACAGGACAACCTAAATGCGGTAAAACCACAACATCTTTAGACTTCGCATCTACTGCTCAAAAATCTCAATATCAAGGAACCCTAAAAGGCCCTAGAGAAGTGTACTATCTAAACATTGAAGGT
>Ga0194115_10000242_pt1 | contig 85125 bp, 122 predicted proteins | sample TA2MahsurfametaG_3_FD_148656 | JGI IMG/M metagenome (GOLD analysis project Ga0194115, IMG submission 148656) | Freshwater microbial communities from Lake Tanganyika, Tanzania - TA2015002 Mahale S4 surface | ecosystem: Environmental > Aquatic > Freshwater > Lake | place: Tanzania: Lake... | reverse complement strand
TGGAAAAATATTATCTGGAGCAATGTTTGGAACTGCTGTTACGAAAGAGACATTAGAAGCAGAGCTAGAAAGGGTTCAAGGCTCTTTGCAAGTTCGTTATGGTCGGTCAAGAGAAAATATTAAATCAATAGCAAGAGAGCTAACGATTGTATTTGGTGATTTGCTTTCAGCAATTAATCCAATTCTTGAAAAAATTAGTACATGGATTCAGCTCCTCCCATCGGGAACCAAGAAACTTATTGGTGTTGTTTTGATTCTTCTTGCAACACTTGGCCCTGTTCTTAGGACTTTTGGTGCTATTGCTCAAATTGCTGGTTCTTTCTCAATGATGCGTTCTAAGGGTGTATTAAAATTTAAAGATGATATGGTTTCTTTAAATGGAACAATTGCAGAATCTACAAGCCTTCTTACAAGATTAGGAGGAAATTTTAGAAAAGTTGGGAAAGATGGAAATATTTTTGTTTCTAAAGCAAATTTAAAGAGACTGGAAAGAGCCGCCCCAATTCAAGAAAAAATTGATGCTGGAGAAAAAATTTCTTTTGCTGAAAAATCAATATATCAAAAATCAATTAAAGGTTTAGTTGGCAGAAAAGAATATTTAAGAGTTCAGGCTGCAAATACAGTTGCAGCAAAAAGGGGCACACAGGCTGGCCCCCTCGATCAGATGGTGTTACCTACTGGGTCGGCAAACCTTTCGGGCTTGGATGCAAGTACTGTCACCGCTACACGGAATTTACAAAATCCAGCAAAGGTCATTGAGCAATACACAATAGACCTGATTAAAGGAATGAATGAAGCCGTAATTAAAGCTACACAAAGAGCATCTAAGAAAACAAGCAGCTTAACTCCAAGGGTTGGAGCAAATTCAGCAGCAGGCGGTATTATAACACCATTTGGTGTTGTTAAAACACCTTCAACTTCTTCTGCGGGGCAAGCAACAGCTACGACAAGAACAACTGGACAGCAAAAACCAGTATCTGCCCAATATTATACAAAGTTAATGGCAATTCTTCAGGCAATTCAAAAGTGTATTTGCAGTCCTGGGCGTGTTGTCAATACAGGAACGGGTACAAGACCAGGACAGCCTTCTCAGCCAAACGCACCTCCAGCTCAGCAGACAACGACTTCTAGACCAGCACAGCCAACAACAACACAACCAGCACCACAACCCACAGGAGGCGGACAGAATGCTTCTAGTGGAACAAGAACAAGAAAAAGACCATTAAGACCAGCAATTCCACAAGTAGCAGAGGCTGTCGAACGAGTTACTTCAAAAATTTTGCCATCTACGCTAAAAAATCTAAAAGATCTCGCTTTCGACGTGATGGACTTCAAAAATTTTGCCGCACAAGCGCAGCGTCGTATGGGTGGAATGTTTGGATCGATTCCTTTCGTTGTCGCAAGGAAAGCCGAAAGAGATCAAGAAATAGCCAATTCTGCCCAAAGACGTAAATTAGGTATAACAGCATCTCCAACGGCTGTTGCACAATCTAAAAATCAGACCAAAGCAGCAGCAACAACACAACCAGCACCACTTGTACCTGCTGCAACTCAAGCAACATCTTCTCAAAATCAAGTTGCTCAACAGGCATCAAATGATATTAAACAAGCAGAAACCGTTGCCAAAGAAACAGAAACAAAAGTATCTGAAGCTAAGAAAACTGCTGTATCTGTTTCTAAAAAAATTAAACTTACAAAACAATCTTTTATTGAATTGCTAACAAACCTTGGGCTTGAGATACCCTCTACTGTCGCACAAATGAGTGACTTTGCAGTTTCTATACAAAAAAGAACTTTTGAAACACTTAAAAGATCACTTTCTGGTGCTGGCGCACAAGAAAGGCTAAACGCATTTGCTGGTGGACAGAAAACAGCTCTTAATATCAGATCAGCAACCTATCTTAATCCTTTATTTGCAGCTTTAGGACACACAACAGCAAGACAAGCAACAGCTGATGCAAAATATGAAAAAGAAATGATAGAAGGCAAACCTGCAGAAGAAGGTGTGCCTCCAAGAGAGATGACTGCTGTTGAAGGGAAAATGCATGCCCGAATTGTTACAGGTCTTCGTAAAAAATTAAAATATTATGAAGGCCTTCAGAAAAAACTTGATTTAGAAGTTCAACGAGTTATACAAAAAGTTATTGCATCAATGCCAACTGCTTCTGAAGTTGTTATTGATTCAGTAATTAGAGCAAGACTTGCTCCATTAAGAGAACGCATGGATCGCGTTGCTGAAGGTGTTTCTTCAGCTAGAAGACAGCTTAGAATAGCTTTTGAGCAAATAAGAACACCATTCGAGATGGTGGAGAATCCAGAGACTGGAGTAAGTACTAAACAACAACTTACTCCGTATACAACAGAATCAAGGAATAAATTATTTAGTATATTAAATAGACAAAAAGAAATAAAGCCAACATTGCCTATGGCAAGTCGACAATATTCACCTTATGCATCACACGAAGAAGAATTAGGTGCATATCCAAAAATACCGACAGTACCAACAGGCCCAAAGATAAGCCCATACGACACTGATTTGCCACTTGCTACGTCTGCACAGTTTGCACCAATTGCAATACCAGAAGATAAATTAACAGAAACAATTAATAAATTAGTCAGAGAAAGAAAAATTGAGCTTTTAGAACAATTGGGTAAGATTAAAGAACCAGAAGCATTTGAAGAATTAGATACTGTTGCTCAAGATAAAGCAATAGAACAAAAAATTGCTTCTTTAAATAAAAAACAAAGAGCGACATATGATCGTTTAATCAAATCAGCAATGGTAGCAGCAAGACCTGTTGCTGCGAAAATTCTTGTCGGTGAGACATTAAAAAATATTAATAAAATTGCTGCAGCAATAGGAAAATCAGAAGCAGAACATACAAAAAAAATTGCAACTTTGCATAAACTTGAAAGTATACAAAGAAAAGAACAAGGCAAAGAAACGGAACTGCTTTTAACAATAGAAGAAGGAAAAGCAACTTTAGCTAGTCTAGCTAAACAGGTAACACATACTGCTGCCGATGTTAAATTGAAAGAACAAACGATTGTTGCAAAAGATGAAGCTACTGAGGCTAAAGAAAAATTAAAAGCAACAATGTCTGCACGAGAAAAACAAATTCTTTCTTTAAAAAAAGAAATAAAAAAAATTGATGAAGAAATTAGTTTAGGTAGGAAAGAACTTACAGAAGCGCAAGCGGCTATAAAAGTTGTTGGAGAAGCTCCTACTCCAAAGCCAATAAAACCACGAGCCCTCGGCGGTTATCCAATGCCTGCTGCTTCTACAAGACCAGTTCCGCAAAAGGGTTTAGAAAAACTTGATACTGCTCAAAGAAGGGCTTTGATAAAACAAGTTAATGAATTTGAAGAACAAATTCAAGAATTAATAGCTGAAATAAATAGACTTGGTGAAGTTAAAGGTAAAGGATATAAAAAGCAAATAGGCATTCTTTCAAAAGTAAAAACTAAATTAGAAGCTGAAATGGAACAAGCACAAGCAAAAGCTCTAGCTAGTCTTCCAAAAATTAGCGGTGGAGCATTTGGTTTTGATACAGTTCTTCAGCAACTTCAAGCTACTCTTAATTTACCAGCTAAACAATTTGAAGCGCTTATTGCTGAACTTAGAAACAGAGCACCAAAAGCAGCAGCAGGTCTTGATGCTCCAATTTCAAAAGTCAAAGGTGATGTTACAAAAGTCGTAGAAGCAATTAAGGCTACAGTTGTTGCCGGAAACGGAAGTCTTGAATCACTTTATGCTGCTGTAATGCAACAAAGAGCCAAATTACAGAAATTTGGCGAGCAGGCTGCTGGACAGGTCACGCCTCAATTTGGTCCTAATAAAGGAAAAGTTATACCAATAACTCCAAAAGAAACAACTACTAAAGTTGCTGGAGAAACAAGAGAACAAATAAGAGCAAGAATGCAGCAGGTCGCTGAACAAGTTAAAGTATATGGCGCAAGCATGGATTCATTAAAACAATATACAGTTCAAGAATTAAGATATCTTGCAGAGTATGTAGCTGGTGCAAAAACTAGAGACGAGACAGGAAAACAAAGACAAGCAAAAGATTATAAGAAAATTATTATTGACAAACTTTCTGAACTCGGGGTTGCAACAGATGTTGCAATTCAACAAGTAGCAGTTAAACCAATAGAAAAAGCAACACAAGCCGCAGCTCAAACAACTCCAGCTATTCCTCAACTTCCAAGAGCTCCAAAACCCACAACAACAACCCCACAGGCTTCACCCCCTGAGCGAGATGTTCCATCATCTGCTATTCCACAACAGCCAATATTAACCCCAGCAAGTTTGAAAAAACTTATGGAAGAAAATGCAGCGAAGCCCCCATCTGGACCAGTGTATGTTAATGCTGCAGATCTTTTGCGTAAAAAGCTTCTTGATTCAGTAAGTGCTACAAATGAATTAAAGACAGTCCGTGATCGTGTTCGCAATTTGGCTGAGCGAGCAAGCATCTCCACAATAAATCCAGTTTGGACAAACACAAGAAGGGCTGCAGCAGAAGCCAAGCTTGCTGCTGCGGCAGCAGGAACGTCTGGTCTAACCCCTATTGCAATGGGTATGAGTAGTTTTGATCAACTTAAGGCTCTTATCCCACCACGCCCAAGTAAAGATAAATATGTACCACCTACACCAAAAGTTCGTGAAATTGCTGGCATCCCAATAACAGGAAGAGGTGTTGCAAGAGTTGGATCTGCTGTTGCAACTGGCGGACTTAGCGAAATTGCCGTTTTGTTAAAGAATATTATTGCTAAAAAAATTGGCACAGATGCTCAGCAAGTTAGATATGCATTAAATCCAAGAGAACGCTATGAAATGGCGAAAGCAAGAGTTGAAAAAGAAAGAGGTATTGGTCCAGCAAGTTCCTCTAGGCAGATAAGAAAAACAGAAATTGAAGCAAGACAAATTGCTAAAGCAGAGAGTCTCTTATTTGCTCCAATAACAAGACTCTCTAAAGTTGTTGGGGTAATTCCATCAAAGTTTGCAATGAAACTTATTCCAATTAAAGATAACATTCAGGCAATTGGAAACCTTTATGGTCCTCCCATACTGAATGCAATGGAGACTGCTAAAACTACAACAATTTCAATTGGTAAAAAGATGATAAAGACTGCTTATCAAATTGAAAAAGAAATTATCAAATCGCCAGTTACTTCTACAATCATAATGGCGAAAGGTTTAATAGCAGCAGGCGCACAGATTCAGTCAGTTATGCCACAAGTTGTAAACACTGCTAAAAAAATATTCATTGCTCTTGGCGGTCTTGATTTTATTCAGAATACACAAGCTGGACAGGTATTCCTCAAGACAGTCCAGATGTTGCAACTAGGGGTTGGCGGTTTACTGGTTGCTGGTTCAAATACAGCTAAATTTATCCATAAAGCGTTCACTGATCCAAAAGAAGCTTTAAATATGGCTGGAAGGGGTTTGACGGCTGCTGGGAAGGTTCTAGCGAACGGTGCTAAGGAGATTGCACTAGCTGCTGGCAGGGTTGCTGCAGTTCCTCTTAAAGCCGCTGGTCGGGCAATTACAAGACCAGTATTTGCAGTCACGCAAGGGTTGTTCGGGGTCGGCGGTCAAGCAAGAACAGTTGAAGGCGCAAATGGAAGCACTATAACAAAGAAGGGTCTCTTCAGAAGAGATGTTATTACAAATCAAGACGGTACGACATCTCGCGGCGCTGGAATGATTGGAAAGACAATGGGTGGGGTTGGGAAGGCATTTAAGGGAGCCATCGGAATGGGCGGTTCTATGGCGAGCATGCTCACCTATCAACTTGGCCCAGCAGGAATGCTTCTTGCCGGTCCTATGAATAAAGTAATTGGATTGATGCAAAGATTCTCTAAGGTTAGTGCTCCAATATTGATTATAATTACAGCAATTGCGCTTGCAATAATGGTTCTTAAAAAGACATTTGAGAATATGGGTGGTAAAGCCCAAAATATTATGGATAACTTTAAAGCCGCTTTTGAAAATATTAAAGCTATCTTTGGAGTTCTTGTCGGAGTCTTTAAAGACTTCTTTGCTTCTTTGTTTGGCAGTGGTGCTAAAGATGCAAAAGATGGTGGTGAAAACATAAGACAAGTCGTTGGTTCAATTTCTGAAAAAGTTTTGGCATTTACTGAGAAATTTAAAGCCTTCTTTGAAAAGACTCTTGAACCAGTGATCAGAAGAGTTTTGAGCGGTGTATCTCTGGCAGTTAAGGGAATTATTGGATTTATTGGTCCAATAATTCAGTTCATAAGAAATCTTATTGGTTATTTCAAGGGCGGTGGAGAGGAGTCCAAGAAGGCTATGGGTAAAGCTTTCGATGGAATGAAAGAAGCAGCAAGTAAGGTATTTACAGGTTTAATTACAATATTTAAAACTCCATTTATATTCTTAATTGATATTGTATTTAAAGTTCTTGGTCTAATAACAAATATATTTGAAAGAATGGCAGATGCTGTAATAATTGTTATTCAATATTTACTCAAAGGAATTATTAATGCATTTTTTGCAATACCAAGAGCTGTTGTTGCGCTAGTCCAAGAAGTTGTACGGATATGGACAAATCTACAAAAAGCACTTGTTGATTTGATCAAAGAATCCGTACAGTTGATGATTAAAGCATTGTTTACATTAACTGGTGGGGCAATAACATTAGTCGGTAAATTGGTAGGTATTTTTGGCGGATTGATTTCTGGATGGGGAAAGATTCTTCAAAAAATGGCAGAAATGTTTGCTGAATTTTTAAGAACAATTCTTGTTGATTTACCAAAGAAATTGGGTTTTGGACTTGGATGGTTTTATGACAAAATTGGTTTGGATAGCCTTGTTGGTATGGCTGTTGATATCCTGGCAAAACCAGCTGATGCAATAGGAAATATTTTTGAAAAAGTTGGCGATTCAGTGAAAGGTATCGCAAATGAAGCAACTAGCGGACTTAACTCTGGTCTGGAAACCGCAGAAGAGAAAGCGATAGCCGTAACTGAGGGTATAGGTAATGGAGTTAAAGCAGTTCTTGGTTCTATTAGAGATATTACCGAAATGGGGGATGACGTTTTAAAGAATATTCAAGATAAAATTCTTGGTGGTGTTGATAGCGTTGCAAACAGCACTATGGATGCCATAGGGAGTGCGAGTGATTGGGTTGTTGGTATTGGTAGGGGTATAAAAGACTGGATCAGTGGCTTAAAAACCGCAGAAACCATAGGCAAAGGAATTGGCAAAGATGTCGGAGGAAAAGATAAAAAACCAGATGCACAAACACCATCTCAGGCTACTGCTAGAGGTATAACAATTGCTGAGGCGATTGACGAGGGAGCAAAAGCATTAAAAGCTAATTTCTTTGATAAAGTTATCAATAGTCTTAGTGAGGCTATTGGGAAGTTTAAAGATAAATTTAGAGAAGGTCTTGAAAAACAAAAACAAGACGTTCTTAAATTCTTTGATGATCAAGTTGCGGCAATCGATGCTCTTGCTGAAGCAGAAGAGCGCCTTACTGCAACAAAAGAGTATGAAGAAAATAGAAGATTAAAAATTGCAGAGCGAGCCCTCCAGAGAGATGGTTATATCAAGCAAAGAGCTCTTGCAATTTATGAAGGCAGGATTGATGATGCAAGATTGCTAGGGTTGCAAGAAGAAAAAGATAATAAAGAGTTTAATAAAGATCTTAGCAAAATGGATGAAGATCGCAATAAAACACTTCAATCTCAAAATCGCGAACAGGCAAAGAAGGTTATTCAGCAGCAAAAAGAACAATTATCAGAAAAATTTGATAAAGACATAAAGAGTTTTGAAGATTTTGTAGAAAGTATTGGTAAAAACGGAACCCTCACAAAAGAGGAATTAACAAAACAATTTAAAGCATTACAAGATGAAGCTACAAAAACATCAGATGCTATGAAGGGCTCATTCCAGACATATTATTCCGCTCTTCCTGGGTTGATACAGCAAAATACAGATCCAACAGTTGGCTCATTCAATATGAGTCTTGACACATTAATTCAGGCTGCAACAACAAAATACGGTACAGATGTCAATTCAAAAGATCCAGCATCTCTTTTGGGAATAACTGGATTAATGCTATCTGGAACAAGCCAAGCTTACACTGATGGCTTTAATAATTCTATTATTCCTGCATATAGCGCAGGTATTGCTGAAATTACAAAAATAGGAACAGATTTTGCAGATCCAAACAATCCAAATAGTCCAGAGAAAGTTTATGCAAAAGCAATTAACGATGCAACTGAGGCTATAAAAGCAGAATTCTACAAGATGAAGACCGAAGCGGGGTCGGCATTTGCAGAAGTTATTAAAAGTTTAAACGAGGAAGTAAAAAATCTTGCTGTAGCTGAAGCAATAAGATCTGCTACTGAACAACTTGATGAAGAACAGGTGAAAGCAGAGAGAAGAGCAGCTGCTGAAAAAGCAGAAGCTGGTGGAGCTGGAGAAAAGTCTTCTGCTATGGGTATCTCTAGAAAGATGTTCCTAACAGAAGCTGGCAAAGATAAAGTATTTAAACTTGGTGATACAGACCCAATCATATCAGCAGCTAAGGCTAAACTCATTGAATATCAGATGCTTTCCGCAGATAGCAACTTGAGTCAAAAATTTGATCAACCAATGAAAAAAGCTGTTCTTGCATTCCAGAAAAAATATTTGGCAAAAGAAGTCAAAGATCCGCAGGGAAATCTTGGTGCTGTTACTGCAAAGGCTCTGGGGCTTTTTGGTAGCGCTGGTGTTCAAAAGAAATATTATGGAGGATCTATCAAAAAGTCTATGGCTATTGGCGGTTCTGTTCCTGGATTCTCACAGCAAGGTGTCCCAGCGTTATTGCATGGTGGAGAATATGTAATAAATGCAAAAGCAGTATCTGGCCTTGGACAAATGTTCCTTGACTATGTAAATGGATTTAAATTTGGCATTCCAAGATATAAAGCTCCAAATATTGGGATGCCTCAAATAGGCAATCAATTCAAAACTGAGATTATCAAGACAGAAAATGAAACAATTCATAATTACAATTTTTATGTTGATAATTTTATCGGTGAAGACCAATGGTTTGATTCTATGATGAAAAATTACAATGTTAAAGTTTTGCCTAATAGACAAAAAGCTGCTGGATTAGAAAGCAGAGTTGTTAGGACGTATAACGGGATTAATCGGGGTATGTGATGTCAATTACTAAAATGGTTACGTTAGACGGTACAGAAATTACTGAGCACGGTAAAAAGTTCAGTGATAATGAATCTATTTCTGCATCTGATGTGGAATTAGATTCAGGCATTAATAAAAGATATATTCGAAAGAATAAGAAGGTTTTTAACCTATCTTTTACATATTTGCCAAACTTGGCGGCGTACACAGTGGATGGCAGAGCTGGTAGGGATTTTCTCAAGTCTCTTGCTCAAAAAAGAGGCACTATTTCCTTAGTCACTAAATTGTCCCCAGAATCCTCAGACGAGTCATTCACTGTGTATGCCACAAGTTATTCAGAAACATTAATAAAAAGAGATGTCGAAAATAGATGTGCTTATTATGATGTTTCAATGGGTTTTGAGGAAGTTTAATGTCATCTCAATTTTATTATAATATAACAGAATCTTTTAAAAGCGGTGTTGATTTTTATAATGATATTAGTGTCGAACTTGGGTCATCGTCAATAAATTGCACTTCAAATGTTTCAGTATCAGTTTTAAAAATTGCAAACGCATCAGTCAATATTGAATGTCAAGGATATAATGTAAGTCTTGGTCTTGCAGTAAAATCTGCGTCTTGTAATATTAATGTTACTTCGGATGTATCCACTAATACGTCTAAAATAACTTCAGCCTCAAGTTCAACAAGCATTCAATCTAATTTGAACGTTATTGCTTATAAAATTCAATTACTTTCTTCTTCAATTAATATTATTTCTAATTTGCAAATTCTAGTGTATAAAGAAGCTTTATTTGCTATTGCAATACCTTGTGATAGCTCATTACAAGCAACATCAATAAAATCAGCAAAAGCAATATGTGCTCTGTCTGGCGAGGTCACAGCAAACTTCACAGGAAGAAGATTAATAGCAGCTTCTTGTTCTATAAATCCATTTACCATTGTCACCACCATTGCTGGAGAGATTCTTCTTGCACAAATAAATATAACGACTGGTGTTGAGATTCTTGCAACAGCTATTAAATTTGCTGTCAATGACGTACCAGATACATCACACTACAGGACGCTTTTTGTGATTGATGATAAACCTTTAACAAATCAAGGCCGCACTTTAACAAGCGATCAATCTATGGTATTTGTTGAAAATAAAAATTGGAATAATCTTAAATCAAGATATTACAAAAGATCTTCTTCCGCTGGTCGGAACTCTTTTAGTCTTTCCTGGGTGTTCTTACCAAGTTCAAGATATGACACAGTTGATAAAAGATATGCAAGAGACTTCATAAGAGAGCTGGCTTCAGATCCAGATGTTCACGTTTTAAAAGTTATAAATAATGATTCAGATGACGCAACACCATATACAGAAACATCATATAATGTATTTATAAGAGATTACTCAGAGACTCTTGTAAGAAGAGATTTACAAAATGATGTATACTATTGGGATTGTAATTTGACTTTGGAAGAAGTGTAATGATTTCGAGCGATATATATGGTAAAACTTTATCTAACACATTTACATCTGCTATAACTTCCTATGCCCAAAAAGTTAAGCCAAAAATTGTAATTCAATGGCTTGATAGTCGTCATGTGGACTCACTGACAGCGACAACAAATAGCAGTCATGCTTCTAATTCAGTCGGGGATCTTGGGTATTATTTCTCTCCAATAGACGGGATGAGTGGTAAAGATCGTCAATCTTTTACATGGGGTGTTTGTGATGCAAAAGATGTTGATGGCAAGGTAATTACAGCAAATGGTCAATGGTATACAGTCCCGTCAAATCTTGATGATGGTTACAAATATGGGTGGTGGTCAGGTTCTGTAAGTTCTTCATCTGCTTCAAATACATATACTGGCTATGGGTTTGCTACAGATCCATATGCAGAGTGGCAATTCACTCAAAGAAAAGTTAATAGAATTAGAATAGCTACTTCTGAATATTATGGAAGAATTAGTGATTATACATTATATGTATATAATCAATCTTTAACTTTAATCTTACAAGAAGACGGCTCTATTGCAGATGGTGAATATTTTAGAGATCATAACGTGTCGGCTTCTTTGGCATCACAGGATGTGTATAAAATTAAAGTTGTTGTTCATTCAACGGTGAATCCTCAAGACTATGCAAGATTGCAAGAAGTTTCTCCAATTTATGAAACAGATATTTCTGATTATGTAATAAACCACTCTGTTGAGAGAACAAGGGATTTACATGAAACAAGCCTTCCCATCGCGGGGTCTGGATCGTCATCCGCTTCGATAAGTTTGGATAACTCAACAAAAATATTTAATCCATTCAATCAGTCATCTGACTATGGTAAATATATGAAAAAAGATTTAAAAATAACTATAGCAAATGGTTGGAGAATTAAAAAAACAGAAAATATACTTTCAAATACCATTTTAAAAGCAAATATAGCCGCAAACTCTTCAACCCTGACCGTTGAGGATACCAATATTTTTCCAGATGGGGGTGATGTTGGGACTTACTATACAGTATTTGTAGATAAAGACACTCAGTCTGAAGAGATGCTGCTTATTAGTCAAAAGACAAGTGATAAAATTTTACAAATAGCAGAAAGGGGCTACAACAATACCACTGCCAAGGGCCATACAGTAGGTGCTGTTGTTACATTCGACCCATATGAATATGTTCATGCAGGAACTTTCTATGTTGATGAGTGGTCTGGTGGAAGCTCAATGCAGGTATCTATTAAATGCAATGACTGGAGTAAATATCTTTCAGAAAAACAAATAACATTAGGCTATTTTGAAGAAAGCGTTACTGCTGGTGATGCGATTCGATCATTATTACTCTCTTGTCATTTCCCACAAGCGGATTATGATCAACTTGTAAGACATACTGATGAACCAAGAAGAATTGGCGGTATTGCTCAATATTCATTTAACGAGCCAACGATTGATAGATCATCAAATCAAATAGTTCCATCATCTGGATTAAGAGCAAGATTTTGGGCTATGCCTACTGGGAAAGAATCTCTTGTCAAAGATATTCTTGGAGATGCCATTGATCGTCAACTTTCTGAATTAGAAAAAGCTTTGGGGCAGAAATCTTTTGTAGCCCCAGACTATGTTGCATTAAGTAAAAGCATTTCATCACCAACAACATCAGCTCTTGAACTTTCTGATTATTCATTCACATCATATGGCGGTGAATTGATTGATTCATATTACAACGGAATTATAGATGGTTTTTATGTCCCTAGTGAGTCTGGTGTCCAAGAAATTTTCTTAAGAATAAAAAATGGTGGTACGAGACTTTACTTAGATGATAATTTAATTATTAATGAATGGTTTGATCATCCAGGTTCTTTGACTGATGTATCTAGTTCAATATCTCAAAATCTTGATTTAGACGCTGGTAAGCCATACAAGATCAGAATAGAGTTTTTCTATACTACAAACAATTTCTCTCTAGAATTATGGGGTAATACTGGAGGTTCTGATTTCATTATTGATGCCGATGATTGTTATACAATATGTGCTTTTGATTCACTTGGTGCAAATGATGCTTCTCCTTTAATTGCTAATAAAAACTGTAATCATCATAGAAATTATGGAGTCTATGTATCTTCTCCAAAACTTGGTCAAACAACTGGCTTGGTTTCTGAGGTTGATAATAAATCTGTTTTATTGGAAAATAATGCATATATAAGAATTCCATACTCTAATGCTTTAAATATTGTGAATAGTTCTAGCAATACATACACAGGTGATTGGACAATTGAAATTTATGCAAAATTACCAACTGTATTTAGTAGTGATGGAGAATATATAAGCAACTGGGCAAATTCAAACCCAACTGCTGGGTTTGAATTCTTTAACAACTCTTCTGGTCATGGATTTAAATTAAAAACATCTGGCGGGACCAAAACCGTATCTTCAGACATTGCTCTTTCTACTTCTGAGTTTAGTCATATTGTTGTTGTCAAGGATGGATCAAGTTTAAAATATTATATTAATGGTCAACATTTAGATACTGAAGGCTCTGTACACAATATTAACTCTTGGGCTAATTTGGATATAACGATAGGTGGTAGAGGTGCTAGTTATGTTGAATACACGAATCCAAGCACGCCTTATGGTGAAACAATGTCTTCAACAAAAAGATCTTTTACAATTGATGAATTTACTATTTATAATAAAGCATTAACTGGTGATCAAATATTAAATAGATATATTACAACAAAGATTCAACCATTAACTGTATTCCCTTTCTTTTATGGCAATGATACAAGTGTTAGAGATATTATAGATACTGTTTCATTAGCTGATTTTGGAAGAATGTATATTGATGAACTAGATAGAGCAAGATACGATCACTTCTATAGATTCTTTGAATCTTCTATACCCCAGCATTCTCAAGTACAACAGTCATTGTCTGGTAATACAAATATTATTTCTGGTGATTACAATGTTCAATTGATTACTAATAAAGTAACTGTGAACGTGTCGGGTCTGGCATCCTCACTGCAGGGTCGCCAAGGGCTTTGGAATGCTCCAGACCCCACAACGCTTGGAGTTGTTACTCTTGCAGCAAACTTAACATCTAATTCAAATACTGTAATAGTAAATACAACAGATGATCCTCCATTTTCTAAAAATGGATATCTTAAAATTGATAATGAGATAGTTAAGTATACTTCAATAAACTCAACATCATTTTTGGGTGTTGAGAGATCTCAGTTTAACACAACAGCAACAACACATAATGCAAATACAAAAGTTAGAGAAGTAAAATATTTTGATGCTAAGTTTGATAAGGCACCGGCATTTAATATCCAACTTCCATTTATTAGCGCAATACAGTATGAAGATCCCAATCTTGTTGAGATTCACAGTTTTAAACCAACATCGTATGGCGCGGAGTTAATCATTGTTGCTTCTAATTCAGTCAGCTCTGGCGAATTTGTTTTCCTACAAGGAACAAACCCACTAACAGGTGAGGTCCAGTTGACTTCTATTGCTGGAACACCCATTGTGACAACAGAGCAGGCAGCCCAGGTAAGAAAACAAAGTTCAAGTCTTGCCTCAGATGTCAAAAAGTATGGATTAAAAGAAATTATTATAGATAATTCATATATTACAGATGCTTTGCATGCAACCAAGATTGCAGATTTTTTTATTTCAAAACTCTCAGAACCAGTACCAATTTTGACAATATCATCGATAGCTTTACCAACAATTCAGCTCGGAGACCGCGTAAAGATAACTTCTCTTGATACAATGGATATATCAAATACTGATTATTGGGTTGTTGGTCACAGTTTGAATGTTGGTGATTCATTGGATCATTCAGTAACATTAAGGAAGGTTATGTAGTGGCAAGAATTAGACAAACAATTTCTGGTTCAATTGGGGCGTCAGAAAATTCAATTGTATTTTTTCCATCAGGTGGTCACTCACATAGTGGACAAAATTCATCATTAATAGATACAAATGTGTATTCAGTTTATGACTTTTCTCCAACATTTGTTGGAACAGATATTAATAGAGATAGAGCAATAAAACAAGAAAACAATAGAATTGCATTTGAAGAATTAATTAAAAGAGTTGTTAACTCATCAATACTAGAACCTGCAGGAATTAGATTAGAACCAGGTGCTTTTAATGGAAATATAATTAGAGCAAACACAATAACTGCAAACGAAATTTCTGCAAATACAATAACTGCTGATGAGCTTGTTTCAAACATTATTCTTGTTAACAATATTATTCAAAGCAATAACTACTCGTCAGGGAATTCTGGTTGGATTATATCAAATACAGGCTCTGCTGAGTTTAACAATGTTACGGTAAGAGGAACTGTTGCAGCGACTTCTGGTAATATTGCTGGTTGGACGATTAATACATCAAATATTACTGGTGGATCTACAATCCTCTATAGCAATGGAGCAGCAACATTTGGTAATACAACAGTTTTTTCTAATGGTAGAATCACAAATGGAGACTTCACTGTATCAGCGAGTGGTACGTTATCTGCAACATCTGCATCGATTTCGGGAACAATAACTTCTAACTCAGGAACAATTGGTGGATGGACAATTAACACATCTAATATCACTGGCGGGTCAACAGTATTATATAGCAATGGTTATATAAATTTTTCTACTGGTGTAATTAGCAATAGCGTTACAATTGGCGCAACCGCTGCCTCAACTGTTGTTTCTAATGCTGCAACAGGGGCATCTGATCCAGCAGGGAGAATTAATGCTGGAGCGACTACGATTAGTGGTGGAAAAATAAGAACAGGTTCTGTTGATTCAACTAACTTTAATTGGAATGGGACAGATACATATTCAACTGCGGGAACAAGATTGGATCTTGATGGTGGTCAATTTGTATCTAAAAATTTTAGGATAGATAGTTCTGGAAATGTTTCTTTTGCTGGCTCTGGTTCGTTTAGCGGTAGCGTGACAGCGGGTTCTGGTTCAATTGGTGGCTGGGATATTACTTCTACAAGACTTCAAAAAGATGTTAATGTTGGTGGAACAAACTATACTACATTTATTTCTCCAACAAGTGGAATTTTTCAATATGGAATTTATGATGATTCATATGCTGAAGCATATATTTATCCAGGAGCATTTAGCGTTTATGCATATGGTGCTAGAACTTCAATTACTGGATCGTCAATAACCACAGATACTATCACCGCACCAAATTATTTTGGTACTTTCAAAGGAACATTTGATGGCGGTGCTGTAACCAGCAGTGCTGGGATAACTGGAAGGTCTCTTTCTACTACAAATAGTGGAAATATAAATGCTGATGGTGATTTTTTTAGGACTGCAACAAATAATATAGGCACAGCAAACGGTGCTGCTGCATGGTGGGTCAATGCACAAACGGGCGGTTTTCTTCGTAAAGCGGCACCTTCATCAATCAGATATAAAGAACAAATTTCTGATATAAACATGGATCTGTTAGATCCAATGAGATTGCTATCTGTAGGAGTAAAACAATTCAAATACAAAAATGAATGTTTGTCAGAGGATGATTCCTTTTTGAATAAATATCTTATAGGATTTATTGCTGAAGATATGTTTGATAAATATCCAATCGGTGCAACAGTTGATGAAGAGGGTCGTCCAGAAGCATGGAATTATTTAACAATTATCCCAGCAATGATGCATTTAATTCAGGAATTATACAAAAAGATAGAAATATTAGAAAATGGAGTATAATAGATAGATATGGCTTACGAAAATTATTCATTTGTTTCTTGGTCGGGCGTTACCCCGATTACAAGCGAACGACTCCAACAAATGTCAACAAATATCAGTCAGGTAAAAGATGCCACTGATGATAGTCCAAAAGGGCTTATCAAAATAAAAACAACCATAACAGGAACTCTTGGACCCTACACTAATTTTAATACAGAAAATGAAATTATTGCTCTTGAAAACGAAGGCGGTGGAGGGGTTAATAATTTAATTACAGTTGGTGCTAATAGATATTATAGATTTATGCTTTCATTTCCAGGGATTACTATCAATAATGCTGGTGCTGAAGATTCAACATTTCTTATTCGGATTAGTGAAGGTACAACATCTGCTCCATTAGAGGTTATTACTTGGAAAGTTACACCACACACTTATAGTTTTATCAATGTAGCTTCTGCAAATGCAAATATTTCAAATCATATATTAAAAACCCCATCTTCTTATCCATCAAAAATTGGCGCTGGAACATACAGCTTTGTTGCTGATAGTCTTAGTTCTGGTATTACGAATAAAAGATATTATGTAAGTGTTATAAGAGATGATGGAACACCTCAAGTAAATAACGCTCCGTCCTTTTCTATTTTAGGGACTGAAAGAATACAATTTTATGTTGAAGATATTGGTGGATCGGTTTAATTTGTGACAAAACGCCCACTTGCTTCTCAAAGGACAGATATAAGTTGGTCTGAGAGAACGGCTCTTGGAGAAATGAACCCAAACTATGGGGGCGGTAAATATATTGATGATAAAGGCTATGTAAGAATATTAATGCCAGATCATCCCGCAAACATTAAAGGTTATATATACGAACATCGTGCGGTCATGGAAGCCTATGTAAATAGATATTTAAATCAATGGGAAACTGTCCATCACATTAATGAAATTAAAAGCGACAATCGTTTAGAGAATCTTTTTCTTTGCTCTCATTCAGAGCATAGCGCAATTCATAGGGAAGGGAAAAGACCTTCTGAGAAACATAGAGAAAAACTTCGGGCCAATATGAAACAAAGAAAAAAAATAATAAAAAAACCCTTAAATAAAAGATTAGACCCCATAAGAAAACCGCCCTATTTCGATTGATATCGCCCATTATTGGTGTATAATTATCCCTATGAAGATTTGCGAAGCCGATGAGTGCCCAATGGAATTTGAGCCAAACACGGCAAATCAAAGATATGCAGACCCAACCTGTAGAAAGACAATTGACTCCACGGGGCTCTGCCGATTTAGAAAAGAGAATGGAATAGTGCCTACTCCCAAGGACGTTTTTTCTGGTGAAGAACCAAAGACAGAAACAGAGTTGAAGATTTCATATACAAAACTTTTGCAAGAGTATGAAAAACTCAAGGCAAAAGAAGATCATCTTGCTGACGCTGTTTATAGAGCAGTAAAAGATAATTTAGAAATATCTGATTGGAAATACAATCCTGTTCCTAAGCCAGAAAGCGACAAAAGAAAATCTGGAGAGGAGGTTGCGGTTGCGATTCTTGCGGACTGGCAGCTTGCAAAAGTTACACCTGATTATAACTCAACTGTATGTGAAGATAGAATTAAGAAATATGCAGATAAAATTATTAATCTAACAGAAATTCAACGTCAAAATCATCCTGTTAAGCATCTTCACATCTGGTGTCTTGGTGATATTGTTGAAGGTGAATTGATATTCCCAGGTCAATCTTTTTTGGTTGATGGCGGTCTTTATCGACAAATTACAGTTGATGGTCCAAGAATCATGAAAAATTTTATTACATCAATGTTGGAAAATTTTGAAACAATTACATTTTTTGGAATAATTGGTAATCATGGTTCAATTGGTGGTAGAGCAAGAAGAGATCACGATCCAGAAACTAATGCTGATCGAATGCTCTATCGTATTACGCAATTAATTTTTGAAAAAGAAAAAAGAATTAAATTTGTTATACCAGATGGTCATGGAGAAAGAAACTGGTACGCAATTGATAAAATTGGTAACTATAAGTCATTACTAATTCATGGTGATCAATTTGGCAGTCTTTCAACTTTTTATTCTTTCCAGAAAAAAGTTTATGGATGGAAAGTTGGGGCAATACAGGAAGATTTTACAGATGTTTATTGTGGGCACTTCCATACTCCAACTAAAATGACATTTAATACAGTTCAGATGAGAATATCTGGAAGCCCTGAATCAACAAATACATATGCAATGGAAAGTCTTGCTTCAATAGGAAGACCTTCACAACCGCTTATGTATGTTCATCCAGAGCGAGGAATAGTTACAGCAGAATATAACTGCTGGCTTGATTAGGAGAAATATGAATATTAAATTGACAAAAGATATTGTTGAAAGAGCATTCTGGACAGCAGTCCAGACTTTCATTGCTATTTATACCATTGGTGGAGTTGATGAATTAAAGTCAGCAGCAACTGCTGCTGCTGCTGCAGGCCTTAGTGTCTTGAAAGGATTTGTTGCTACGAAAATTGGCGATCCAAATAGTGCTGCAACATTAAAGTAACATGGCATTGGGAAAATATGCTTCAGTACGATTCACATGTAGTAAATGTGGGGGTATAAAAACAGTAGGTGAAGACTATTATGCGCTTGGTGAAATGTGGGTGGATATTACCTGTATCAAATGCTCAGATAGCAAAGATATAAGTATTGTTGAGCTAGATTCCCTGTTAACTAAATTAAAAAAGGCAAAACAACGGAGGAAGCAGATTGTTAACAACAAAACTGATTCAAAATAAATTTTATTTATACTCTGGTTCAATTGTCAAAATTAAAAGAATTAATAGATCAGGAAATAAAATTTTTATCCAATCTTTAAAAAATAATAAAACTGTTCTTATTCCGTACCAGCAAAATGAACTTTTGTTAAAAAGAATATATACGGTTGGAGAGGTCGCTAAAATTGTAGAAAGAAGACCAGATACCATCAGGAAATATGAAAAACGCGGCTTAATCCCAGGCGCACAAAAATTTGGTGATGAATATACTGGTTACTCTTCTTGGCGGTACTATAGTGAAGAAGCAGTATATGAGATGGTAGAATTTTTTGGGTCTAGAAACAGAGGGCGACCAGTTTTGGAAAAAGTAAAAAATCTTGATACAAAAATTAAAAATCTTAATAACAAAGTAAAATTAACGATTAAGGAAAACAATGTCAAATCAAAATGAAATTGAAATCTGGGCTTCTATTGGGATTACTAAGAATCTTGGTAATTATGAATCCTTGAGGCTTGATGCGGGTGCAAAAACAAAAGCCTCGTCTGTCGATGACGATACGGCTTGGAAGAAACTATGGGAAGCGATTGATGCCCAGATTGAAACCAAGCTTTTAGAGCTTGATAATGAACCTTCTAAATGATTATATAAATAACGATTGGGCAAAAAAAGCAGTTTGTGCTTCTGACCCAAAATCAGAAGCGTGGTTGTCTTATAATAAAGAAGATATTGTATATGCCAAAATTGGATGTGAGAAATGCACGGTTCGCCGTGAATGTTTTTTACAAGCATGGGAATCTGACGTTTCTGATAAAACTGGGTTTTACGGAGTAAATGGTGGTATATCTGAATATGAATTTTTATTAGGAATATGGAAGGAGACAAAGAAAGATACTGATGATAACTGGGCCAGAACTGATAGAGTACTTCAAAAGTTTATGCGACAAATATCGTAAACTTTTCATACCCGATTCTCCACGGCAGGAAGCGGTTGCAGACGCTTTGGCGAAGCACTATGATGCAGAATTCTTAAAGAAAGCAGTTGATGTTTTTATTAAGGTAAATCATGGTCCATTTTTGGTTTTTGATTTTGCAATTGAATCAAGGTCATTAATTGACAAGGTAAAATTTGAAGAAGAAGCCAAAAATAGATTTAAGAATTTAGTTAAGGAAACCCACGACAGAATGGTAAATGAGTGAACTACGAAGTTCGTCTTTTAAATTCAATAATTTCAACTAATGATTTTGTCGGAGCAGTAAATGGAGGCGTAGAGAATGTCTTCATTGAATATCGTGATATATGGAATTTTGTCGTTTCTCATTACGACAGCCATAAGAAAGTGCCATCAAGAGAAACAGTAAAACAGCACCACCCTGAGTTTGAATTTATTTCTACTCCAGAGCCTTTGGAGTATTATATTGATGATGCTAAAAAAGAATCTTTAGCATATCAAACCAGAGTCATTGTATCCAAAGCAAATTCAATGCTTGGCGACGTTGGCCCTAGGGAAGCCCTATCTTATTTGATGGAAAATACATCAAAGCTTTATAAATATTCCAGTAACCTCAAAGATACAGATTTAGTAGGTGAATGGCGTGATCGCTTTGATGATCTGAGAGCCAGAGCAGAAAAAGGTAATCAAGAACTTCAAGGCATACCTAGTGGTATTGGCGTAATTGATAAATCTTTTGGTGGTTGGCAATCAGGAGATTTTGTTGTGTTGCTTGGTTGGACTGGTGTTGGCAAATCTTTTATTGCGCGACTTTTTGCAGTAAATGCATGGAAGGCTGGGTATAGACCGCTAATAATTTCTCTAGAAATGAATAAGCAGCAAGAGGGGCAAAGACTTGATACTTTGCTTAACAATGGAGAAGGTAATTTTACAAATTCAGATCTTGTTCGTGCTAACCCATTAGTTGTAGATAAGTATAAACAGTGGGCAGAGGCTACTTTTTCTGGTAAGCACGCTATTCATCTTGTTACTTCTGAGGGCCTTGAAACAGCAGATCAAAATATGGTTCAGGCAAAGATCGATCAGTATCAGCCAGATGTTGTCATTCTTGATTATCATAGTCTTTTTGATGATGCTAGTGGTGCTAGAAATGAAACCGAAAAAGCCAAAAACTTGTCTAAGGCTTTCAAGAGAATGGCAGTTAAAAATGGTATTCCTATCATCGATGTTGCTGCTGTAACGATGAGTGATGGTCATTCTGAACGACCACCAGAATTAGAAGAGGTCGCATGGAGTAAACAACTTGCCTATGACGCAGACCTTGTTCTTGCTATACACAGAGAATACAATTCGGATCTATTTCAAGTTGTATCCAGAAAAGTAAGACGTTCTACTCATTTTGGTTTCTATCTTAGATGGAACCTCGAAACAGGAAAGTGGTCAGAAGAGTGGGATATTTAAATCAAACTAAAAAGTTCATTAATGGCGAAGCCCGTGACATTGAAACTGTTGTAAGGTTGAGGCCTTGGATAGAAGACGAATATAGAATAATGCACGGTGCTTTTAAAAAAAGTGAGCTTTTTACTGATTATGATGCAAATGCAAACATCTTCAAATTCAAAATCGTTTTTTATAAGTAATATGGAGAACCAAATTCTTGAACTATTCAAGAATTATAATATTGACGTTATTACTGATAGTGGTAGTGAACTCAATATTTTTTGCCCATTCCATAAGAATTTAAATAGTGCTGCTTTTTATATAAATAAAAAAACGGGACTGTGGCAGTGTTTTAATCCATCTTGCGCCAAGCGTGGTAATTTTAGACAGCTTTATCGTCAAATTACTGGTAAATCTTATTCTAAAAATATTGCTATCGACCCAGTTGCTCTTGCAAAAGAAATAGAACGTGGCTTTAAATCAGAACAAAATTCAAACGAACTTGATATAGATAATATATTAATTAACTATTCAAACAAGGAAGAAATAGAAGTTCTCGACCAGTTTGTAGAAAGAGGCATAGACTTAGAAACATTGGAATATTTTGAAGTCGGGTATTCTGATGTTAAAAAAAGAATAGTCATTCCAGTTCGTGATGCTAATTATAAATTAGTTGGTTTTATTGGTAGAGCAACGATGGACCACCAGCAGCCAAGATACCTTTACAATAAGGGATTTAAAAGAGCAGATGTTTTGTTTAATATACAAAATGCAAAGTATTACCCTTCTTGTATAATTACTGAGGGCTCTGTTGATGCAATGATGGTTTATCAAGCTGGATATTACAACGTGGTCGCAACTCTGGGCGCTCAAGTGTCTTCAAATCAAATAAAAATGTTGAAAAGATATTTTGATCACATCATTATTTTTTCAGACAATGATGAAGCAGGTTTTGCCATGCGCTCTGATATAATAGATCTCTGTCGAGGTAAAAAAATTACTGAAGCAAAGATAGCCGAAGGCTGCAAAGACCCAGGCGAAATGACAAAACAACAAATACAATTCTCAATTGAGAATACAATTCAAATCATATAAAGGAAACAACATGACATTTTCAAGCATTAAAACACTTAAAGAATTAGAAAAAACAGCAGTACCATCACAATCAAAACAAGGTTCTGGGTTTAAGAAATACTTAACCCTGTCCGCTGGCGACTCTTTTAAGATTCGTTTCCGCCAAGAACTTACCGAAGACTCCACTAATTTTAATGAAGAGTTAGGGACTGGGATTACTATTCCAGTCGTTACTTCTCCAATTAATTGGAAGTGGCGAGCGGCATCGACTTCTTCCCTTGAAAAATTTAACTACCGTTGCTGGGCAACGGAACAGTCAGTCCACGACAAGGCTTGGAAGCCAAAACCGCATCTTCTTATTAATATTGCTGTTGAGATAGAGCCTGGTGTTTGGGAACCGCGTGTTCTTGACACTACATTTAGCAAAAATCATATTGGGCTTGTACTCATTGAGTATGCTAAGGAATTTGGAACAATTACTGATAAGTATTATAAGTATTCCAGAACTGGCTCATCTGCTTCAGACACCAGTTATAGTTTAATCCCTCTGTCTGTGGCAGATGCCCCAGAAGATATTAAGAAGTTGCCAATGCACGATTTGGAAAATATGTATTTAACTCTTCCGTATGAAAAGCAGCAGGCATATTTTACAACTGGTGAAATTACAAAAGACACTTGGTGATGTTGTTGAATGGGGGGGGGTACCCCCCCCCATTCAGATTGAGAGGTCTTAATGAAAATTTATGTTGATGCGGATGGCGTTATTTTTGATATAGTAGCAACCTTAGACAGGGCTTGTGAAAAAGAAGGTCATGATAAATATGATTATTCAAATTGGATATTGAATAATGAGCATGACGATATTATTTCAAAAATAATAAAAAAAAATATTTTTTGGAAAAATATTAAATGTTTTGAAGATGCTTATCATCAATTAAATTCTTGGTTTTTGTATGGCCATAACATATGCGCTGTTAGCGAGCGAGATGTTCCTGACCATCAAAGTATTTTAAATAAAAACATTGATGACTGGCGTATACCGTGTTCATTGCCAATTTATTCTAATTTTGAAAACAAATATTCTTTTATATCAAATGTCGATAATGAAAATTCTATTTTTATAGAAGATAGTCCTTTCTTTGTTGAGTTTTTAAAAGAAAACAATATGAACGCAGTCTTGAGACGGGCATGGTACAATAGCGAATATTGGGATGACTTGCCGAGTGTGGGCAGTCTTTATGAATTAAACCTTGAAAGGTCGTAATGGATTTTGTCCATCTTCATTGCCATAGCGAATATTCCTTGCTTGATGGAATGTCAACACCAACTGAAATAGCAAAAATTACAAGTACCAACGGTCAGTATGCAGCAGCAATAACAGACCACGGCACAATGGGTGGTGTATTAAAGTTCCAAAGTGCCTGTGAAAAACACGGGGTAAAACCATTATTTGGTGTTGAGGCTTATTTTGTTCCATCTGTTAATTCAGATTCTCAAACAAAATACGAACGGTTTCATTTAATTCTATTGGCTAAGAACAATGCCGGTCTTGAGAAGTTATTTAAAATATCACAGATTGGCTGGACAAAGAACTTTTATTATAGGCCAAGAGTTGATTTCGATCTGCTGTCAGAGGTGGTGGATAATGACATTATTGCTCTTTCTGGTTGCATGGGTGGAGCAATATCTAAAGCAATAGAAGCAAATGACTTTGCTAAAGCCCAGGCTCTATCAGAAAAATTCATTAAAATATTCGGTGATGATTTTTACTATGAAATCCAAGCATGGAATCCCAAGTCTCTAAATGAGTCATTAATATCTCTTGCTGATGCTTATAACAAAAAGGTTGTAGCAACTGCTGATTGCCATTTCCCATCCCATGAAGATCGGGGAACAGAAGAGGTTCTATTGATGGTTTCTCAGTACCCCAGTCTTAATGCTGGTGATGTGCGTGTTGCTCGGAATAATTTGAGTATTATCCATGATAAAAATGCAGACATTATTGACAAAATCAATGCTATGTACCCAGAACGGTTTTTGCGGTTTGACAAGATCAATCCATATGTTGCAGATGCAGAAACTGTTTACTCATGGTTTACAGAATCTGGATTTGATGATCAGGAGTATTTAGAAAATACAATGGAAGTTGCTGACAAGTGCACAGCAAAGATCATAACAAAAAGAAATTTATTGCCTAAGTATTCTAAAGTTCTTGATTCTAATCACTATCTTCGTGAGGTTGCGGAATTTACAATTCAGACCCAAAAGCTTGGAGATGAATACAAAACTCGTCTTAATGAAGAATTGGAAATAATTGAACAGCTTGGTTTTTCTGACTATTTCTTGATTGTTTGGGATCTTGTTAAGTGGGCTGATAATAATCACATTGGCAGAGGGACGGGTCGAGGCTCTGTTGGTGGTTCTGTCCTTGCCTACCTGTTGGACATAACAAAAGTAGATCCTATTAAGTATGGCCTACTGTTCTCAAGATTTATTAATCCAGAAAGAAATGACTATCCAGACATTGACTTAGACTTTGAGGATAAGCGTAGAACAGAGGTAAGGAACTATCTAAGAGATAAATGGGGTCATGATAACGTTGCTGCAATTTCGACATATGGAACATTTAAACCAAAGTCTGTAATTAAAGACATATCTCGCGTTTATCAGGTTCCATTTGAGGAAATTAATAACATCACTCCTTACTTTGAAACACTTGAAGAACTAGAGAGTTCACCAAAAGGCAAGGTCTTTTGTTCCAAGTATCCTGATATTCCAAAAATTGCAAAGAAACTTGAGGGTCGGATTAGAAATGCAGGTGTCCATGCTGCTGGAATGGTTGTCTCATCGATACCTCTTAGTAGTGTCTGCCCCGTAGAAACAAAAAAGGATACTAACGGAGAGGGCAGGTCTATTGTTACAGCGTTCGATATGGAAGACGCAGAGTCTGTCGGGTTAATCAAGATTGATATTTTGGGTCTTAAAACGGTTTCTGTTATAAAAGACTGCATTGCCAAGATCAAAGAACTTCGTGGTATAGATGTTACACAGCAATCTCTTTCTTTAGATGACTCAAATGTTTATTTAAACTTTAATGAAGGCAATACTGTTGGCATTTTCCAAGCAGATGCTGCCGCCTACCGCAATCTAATTGAGCGGATGGGTATTGATAATTTTAATGACTTAGTTGTTTCTAACGCTCTTGTTAGACCAGGTGCTTTATTGTCACAGGGTCAAAGATATATTGATTGCAAGAAAGGTATTGAGAAGCCAAGGTATCCTCATCCGATTGTTCAAGATATCCTTAGAGAAACATACGGCACAGTCATTTTTCAAGAACAGTTAATGCAAATGGCTGTCGTTATGGCGGGGTTTTCGTGGTCAGAAGCAGATAGGCTTAGAAAGATAATTGGTAAGAAGCGTGATGCTGCTGGCTTTGATGAATTCAAAGAGAAGTTTGTAAATAATCAATATATCTCTAAATCAGAGGCAAAAAAAATCTGGTCTGAGTTTGAGCTTGCAGCCCTCTATATGTTTAACAAGTCCCATGCGGTCGCTTATTCTATGTTGTCTTACCAGACTATGTGGCTGAAAATAAACTACCCTCTTGAATTCGTTTGGTCGATGCTTTACAATGAAACAGCAGGTGATAAGATTACTGCTTATCTTATGGAAGCCCAGCGTATTGGGGTTAAGATTGTTCCCCCTGATATAAATACATCAAATGAATACTTTTCTGTTGGAATGAATGGTGATGAAGAATACATCCAGTTTGGATTGTCTAACGTTGCCCTTTGTGGTGAATCGGCAATTCAAGAAATATTTGCAAAGCGTCCTTTTAATTCTTATGAAGAATTTGTCAATAGATGTAAAAAGACTTCGGTGCGTGCAAACGTGCGAGAAAACTTAGAAAAAGTCGGAGCGTTCTGCTCATTGGGCCATATATCGTCATATGACCATGAGAAGTACTATCTGCCCGTTTTGGGGTTCTCATTGAATAGCAACGCTGAACCGAATGAGATGGACGAATTCGTTGGCAAACTTGTAGACTTTCATGAAACGGCTTCGCCATTGACGTTGGTAAAAGCCGTTGTGCGCTCCACCAAAAAGACCCCCCAATATCTTCGCATTGAGTTTGAGGATAATTCCGGATCATCAACCGTATTTGCGGATAGAAATACAGAGCTTGCCACAAGGGATTATGTTTATGCATTGATTGGTGATCGCACATTGCATGATTTCTGTGATGCCTATGAATATTACGGTACGACTCTTTATGATTTAGCAATGCTCTGGAAAAAGCATGATGACCATGAATATGGCTGGTTACACAACACAGGATTAGGCTATGTTGAAGATGAAAAAACACTAATGTATGTCTTTAATATGAGAAAATTCATCACATCCACCAAGAAAGAAATGGCAAACCTTTATTGCTGGGACGGAAAACGAATTTTCAAGGTTGTCGTATTCCCCAATACACTTAAAAAGGTTAGGCACCTGTTAAATACAAATACATGGTTTGCAGCACGGCTTGAAAAGATTGAGGATCAGAATGCACTTACTCGACTTGATTCATACAAGATTGAAAGCGACAGCGGAATTATTTCTATTGATGACTATATTGAAAGAAAAGGATTAAAAAATGTATAAAGATATAATTAAAACATCAAAAAAGGAGAGAAATGCTATTAGTAGATAAACGCAAAGGCGATCTCATGCCTGTGCATGAGGTAATCCCAACACCAAGCATTGGTTTAAATAGAGCTTTAGGTGGTGGATTAAATACTGGTGCAACTCATTTATTCTGGGGGACCCCATCTGTAGGTAAAACTACAATGTCATTTAGGATTCTGGCAGAGGCTCAAACAAGGGGCTACCGTCCAGTCATTGTGGATTCTGAATATTCATATAATGATGAATATGCACAAAAATGCGGTATTGATGTAAGTGATATTGTTGTTGTTCAATCAACAATTGTTGAAGAGATTATGAAGTCCATTCACCAGTATTTAAATAATGATGTTGAAAAACATATTTTCTTGTTTGATTCACTTTCGAACATCATCAAAGAAGAGTTTTATGACAAGCCCGAAGGCGGCAAGGCGATGGGTCTACAGTCAAGATCTCAAGGTTTCTTATTGCAAAAACTTGTTAACTATCTGCATAAAGAACGTAATTTGATGCTTTTTATTGCCCATCAAACCGTCGATCTTAGCGGTATGTATGCGGTAACAAAAGCAAAGATGGGCAATACTGTCCATCACAATATGCATAATATTATTAAACTATTTCTTTCTATGTCGCAGAAAGAAATGGAAAGAGATGACACCAACACTATCACCTCTCAGAGAGCGGTGTGGACAATTGAAAAGACAAAACAAATTCCTACTATTGGAGCGAGCGGTTATTACTATGTTCTTCCACAAGAAGGGAAAATAGATATAGTTCGTGAGTTAATAGATATTGCTATTGAAATGGATATTATTCAACGTCGTGGTGCTTGGTACAACTATGGTGATAAAAAATGGAACGGTCTCTCTTCAATTGACCTGAGCGACCATGATAGACTTCAGATCTCAAAAAGCATACTTACATAGAAAGGTGTCTGGAATATAAATGGTTCGTTTAAAAACTACTGTATATCTTGCTGGGGCTATTGACCACGTAGGGAGTTTTGCAACAGTATGGCGCAAAGACGCTGGCTTTAAATTGCAACAATTTGAATATAACGTCTACGACCCAACAGCAATACCAGAGCATGAATATATGTCTCCAGAAGAGATTGCACAAAAAAATATTTTTATGCAAGAACGCTCAGATTTATTATTAGTGGAATATATTCTAGAAAATAGACCTTATATTGGTACAGATTTTGAAATGGCTTGGGCCAAGATGCATAATCAGCCAATCATTGTAATTTGTCCAAATGATAATAAAAATCGTATATATATGAAATACATGGCTACAAAAATTGTTCCAACATTAGATGAGGCTGTTGATTATATAATTACGCACTACCCAGCATAGGAGTTTTATGCCTTATATAAAAGAAGAAATTAGACACCAAATCCCAGAAAGAGGTGTTGAAAATGAAGGAGAATTGAATTTTATAATTACTGCATTATGTGATGATTACCTTGAAAAAAAAGGATTGTCATATAGTACAATCAATTCAATTATTGGCGCTATTGAATGCGCTAAAATGGAATTATACCGAAGAATAGCTGTTCCATATGAAAATATTGAAATTAAAAAAAATGGAGATGCTTATCTTTGGGCAAAGGAAGCGGTGTACAAGTACGCCTCTACAGTGTAAAAAGGTTAAATATATGCTAATTCTATTGATACTAATAATATCTATTGTTGTAATGGTCACATATAATATTTATCAACTTCATAAAGAAATATCTAAATCTTCAGATACAGAAATTAATTAAAATGAAAAGAACCGAAAAAGAAGAAGCCAAACGTGATCGTGCTAAACCTGTAAAAAATTCAGGCAGGGGTCTTAAAAAAGGGGATGCAACAATGAATCAGTTTGTTATTGATTATAAACATAATGGCAAGACATTTACTCTTACCAGGGATGCATGGATTAAACTTCGCAAAGATGCCTGGAAATCTAATTATAAACATCCCCTTATTTCCGTTGTTCTAGGCGAAGATTCCGATATAAAGGTTGGAATTATTGATTGGAATGTTTTAAAAGAACTTATTGAAGGATCAGAATATGAATAAAAAATGGAGACATAGATGCCAGATATTCTTGTAGATACAGAATGGCTCTCTAAACAAATGGGAGACAGAGCAGAAGAATTTATTGAATGCATAAAAATAATTGAAGATATTATTGACCATCCAGAGCATTATGTAGGAATGCAAGCAATTAAATATCTTAATAAACTTTCTGGTTACAGAACTATGATGATTATTAAATCTCAGGCTTTTAAACGTAAATCTAGTTCTATGTCAGAACAAGATAAGTTTGTAAATGACGTATGGAAAACAATGTATGAAGCCCTATTGGAGAATATTAACGCACTTAAAATAGCAGCAAAGGTTATATGATGTTAAAATCTCTTAAACAATTAAAAAATCCAATTAAAGACGAAATATCAGAACAAAAAATAGAAGTATCACTCCAGGACGCTATTGATGACCATTTGATTAAAAGGAATATCGTAACTCATAAAAAAGTAAATGGGTTTCATCCAAGTTATACAAACCAATGTGCGAGATACTGGTATTATCTTTTTGAAGGCGCAGATGTTCAGGCCTCTTTTAAGCCCCAGACATACCGTATTTTTGACAATGGTCACGCTGTCCATGAAAGGCTTTATGGTTATTTTAGAGAAATGGGTATTCTTGTTGATGAAGAAATTCCCATTACTTATAAGAATCCTCCGATTGAGGGGACTGCTGACGGAATAATTGACTGGTATGGGCATAAATTAATTGAGCTTAAGTCAATTTCTTCAGAAGGCTTCCATTATCGGCAATTGTATAATAAGCCTAAAGATGAGCATTATAGACAGGCTCAAATATATATGAAATGCTTGGACTTACCAAGTGGTTATGTTATTTATGAGAATAAGAATAATCAAGAAATTTTACCCATTTATATAGAACGCGACAACGAATTTATTGGTAAACTATTTATTAAGTATAGTAAAATCTATACTAACTTCTTGGATAAGAAAATACCTAAACAACCATATAAGAGATCGTCTGCTAACTGTGTTGCTTGCGATCTTGCAAATATGTGTTGGGGTGAAGATGGAGTTAATTCAGTATCGGATGAAGAGTCTTTCTAGGATGCTAAAAATATTTAAATGTTCAATGAAGAGAAAAGATTCTGTAAAAACGAAGATTGCGGTAAAGTTTTTATAGCAAAAGTATATAACTCGATCTACTGTAGCGCAGAATGTAGGAAAATTGTAACTAACAAAAAATTACTTGAAGCCTATCACGCAAAAAAAAATAATAAAAATAAAAAAAGAATATGCAAGACAAAAAATTGCACAACTATATTGTCTTCATATAATAAAGAAGATGTTTGTGAATCCTGTAAGCAAGAGAGATATATAAAAAGACTTGTTTCTTGGGGTTGGGATGAAAAAAAACTTAGAGGCGAAGTATAGGTATGGCCTTGGGTTATTTAAAAAAAGACAAAGTTAATCGTATTCTTTCCGTTGATCCAGCTTCACACTCTCTTGCTTGGTGCATTACAGAACGCGACGGGGAAAAAATCAGATTGATTAAATCTGATAAAATTTCTTTTTTAAAAAGTGCTTCAATTGAAGAAAAATTTTCTCAAATAAAAATAGGTATTTCCGGTATTTGTAAATTATATAATCCAGATGTTTGTATTATAGAGCAATCAGTTTATATTCAAAATTTTCAAACCAGCAGGCTTCTTTCTTATATTATTGGCTACACTTGGGGTATTACTTCTCTTTCTTGCAAGCGCGTTTTTGATGTTAGTCCTCTAGTTTGGAGAAGTGGTGTTGGTTATAAAAACCTAACAACAAAAGATAAAGAAATTTTATCTAATGATGGTCGTAAAAAAAATATTGAATTGAAAAAAAAAGAAGAAAGAAAAAGAAGAGTTCGTGTTATAATTGAAGAATACTTTAACACGGATGAGTTGGACTTTGGTGATGACGATATTGTTGACGCAGTAGGTATAGCAATCTGGTATTGGAAAACACAAAATGGCTGATGTTTATAAAGATAAATCATGGTTATACGAACACTACGTTCAGAAAAGAATGAATCTTACAGATATTTGTAAACTTCTAAAACAGACTTATAATATTGAAGTTACTCCACAAGCTGTATATAACTGGTGTAAAAAATATGATTTACTTAAATACAGAGGAAAAGGAAGAAATCTTTCTTCAACTTCCTTAAGAAAGCCTAAATCACCAATGCAACAAGAAGTTGAAAAGAAAAGAAGAGAACAAAGAAAACTCAATAGAGTAAGAAAAAAAGGTTTTGGGAACTGGAAATGAAAAGAAGCGTTACTGCTAATGATATTGTAAATTTTACACGGCTTGATATGATTTATAATCAAATCAGGATTATTGAGGCTAAACAAAATCAAACAAAATACAAGTGCCTTGGTTCTGGCGAATGCTGTCATATTGGTTTAGTTATACCTATGTTTGAATGTGCAAACATAGCTTTTAGACTCACTCAGCAATATTATCTTTATGTAGAAGATAAAAACGAAGAGTATGCAAACCAGTGGATGGATGATGTTGTTACTTCCTTGAAAGAAGCTATGTATGATGACACATGGAAGCCTGGTGGTGAATCTAAAAGATATTGTGCTTTTTATAAAGGTGGGTGTAGCATATATGGCTTTAGGCCGTTTGTATGTCGCTCTTTTGGCACAGTAACTCCAGTTGATAATTATTGCCCAAGAGAAAGAAATGCTTATGGCAATATTGATTTTTATTCTGGCCAGCCTGTCCAAAAAATAGTTAAAGAATTCCAGGATATAATTCGTAATTATGCAAAAGATAAACATGAAAATTATGATATGACGCTCTACATGCCTCTTGGCGTTCTTAGTTTTCTTCTAGAATCGGAGGAATTGGAAAAATTGGCAAAAGATACTGATCCAAAATTTTGGGTTGGAACGTCTGGATGGTTTAATTATCGTGTTGAATTTACTAAACAACATGGGTATTCAATTGAAGAACTAGAAAAAGCTGCTGGCGAGGGCGGTAAAGTCCTAGCATTTGATCCAAAAGAATAATAATGAAAATTATATGGAATAGTATAAGCGCTACACAAACTCGCAATGAAGGATATAAAGTTTCAACAGACGAAATTTATAAAAATCTTATATCTCTTGGTTTAAATATTGAACGAAACTGTGCAATACCACCAAGCATTCAGCATTGTTTAGATAATCGCATAAATTTACTGTACGAATCACAAAATAATTTAGATACATCTTGTGATTTATTAATAAATAACAAACTTCCGCTTGATTATGCAAGTGGAGCCAACCATAATGTTGGTTTTACTTATTGGGAAACGACCCGCCTTCCAGAGGAGTGGGTTGAAAGAATGAATCAAATGGATGAAATTTGGACTACATCTAAATGGGCCCAAGATGTTTTTATAGACTCTGGTGTTAACAAAGATGTTTACAATTTTAAATTAGGAGTTCATTCTGAATTCTTTTTTCCAGTTTTAAGAAAATTAAAAAACTATCAATTTACTTTTCTTAGCATAGGCTCTCCATCAACACGAAAGAATAGCCAGATTGCGGTAAATGCATTTGTAAAACTTTTTGGTCAAGATGATCGGTATAAATTAATCTATAAAAGCATAGATGCTCCCGACGCTCGTCTTTACGACTCTTCTGGGCAAATGGTTTCAATATACAATCATCCAAATATTGAAGTTATTGAAAAAGATGTTTCAATTAAAGAATTGGCTGAAATATACGACAAAGCAGACTGTTTGATTTATCCAACTAGCGGTGAGGGTTGGGGTATGTTGCCTTTTCAAGCGATTGCTAAAGGCATTCCTACAATTTGTACAAACGCTACTTCCTGTACTGAATATGCACATTTATCAATTCCTTTAGATTATTCATGGGGCACAAATAAAATGTCAGGCATATATGCTGGTTGTGGGCAATGGGCTTTGCCAAATTTCGATGATTTGTGTGATAAAATGTTGTATGTAATTAATAATTACGATAAAATCTCTAAATTTACATATGACAATGCTATTTCTTATTTTGATCAATGGTCTTGGGAAAACATAACAAAGGAATATTACGACAGAATATGTCAGATATTGAAAAAGTAAAAAGTAAAAATTTAATTGAAAAAATAAAAGATGTTGAAGATGTTGGCCTAATGCATGTCAAAGGATATTCGTTGCATGAAATTGCTTCTTTAATGTCAATCAATGTTGATGCTGTCAAAGAACATATTGAAGAATATAAAAAAATAATTAGCAGGCAAGCAGAAGAAGACCCTTATTTTCTTGAAAGAATACAGTTTAATACAATTAAAGCTCTTAAAGAATTTGATGAATTGAGCAAAGAGGCTTGGGAAACAATTAACATTGCAACTGACCACGGAATGGTTGCTGCAAGAATTCAAGCAATTAAACTTGCTGGAGAACTTGCTACAAAAAAAGCCCAATTGCATAAATTAATGGGAGGAAATAACTCCGATGCTGAATACATTGGTCGGATGCAAAAGGCTGAAAATGTTAATCAAGTGCTTTCAAGGGTTTTGCGTGATGTTATTTCTAAATTCCCAGAAGTTGCAGAAGAAGTTCGTAAAGAATTGGCAATTGCATTTGAAATAATGGATGAACAAGAACCAATTGATGTAGATGAGGTCGATGATGATTCATAATTTGAGACCTATTTTTTTGCCATTACCTAGGATTTGTGAAGTCAAAAACGGTCTTTACCTAGGATTTGTGAAGTCAAAAAAGGCCTTTACATGTTATATTTTTAAGGATAACTATTGCAATGCCTGATTATCTTGGTATAAATTTAAATTTTGATGATTTTGATAAATTGTTAAAACAAGATGAATTAGTTGAAGAACCTGTTCCAATTGAAATATTTGTAACAGATAAAAAATATTTAGGTTTACCTCCACTATCGCCAATTCAATTAGAGATTGTCCGTCACAGCACTCAAATATTTAAAGCACCTACTCTGGCCAAAATAATGGGAGAAAAAAAGGGGTTTGAATATTATAAAGAATATACAGACAATGAAGTAATTTGCATGTTAGGTAAAGGTTCTGGCAAAGACCACTGTGCCAGAATATCTATTGCGTATACTGCCTATCAACTTCATTGTCTTAGAGATCCTTTAAATTATTTTGGTAAAGCTAAAGGTGTTTATATTGATTTGTTAAATCTTGCTGTAAACGCACAGCAAGCTCAAAGAGTGTTCTTTGAGCCGTTGAAGAATCTACTACTTTCTTCACCATATTTCAATTCGGTTGGCTTTGAACCACGTGTTTCTGAAATATTCTTTTTCTCTAGACCAGTACGTTGTTTCTCAGGTCACTCAGAAAGTGAAGGATGGGAAGGTTATGAAGTTATGTCAATTATTTTGGATGAGATATCAGCATTCAAAACAGATGCCGAAGTAAGAGGAGATACAAGATCTAAAGGCTCCGCTTCTGCTATTTATAATATGAGTAAATTATCTGTAATGTCAAGGTTCCCAGAAGTGGGCAAAGTTATTTTGCTCTCTTTCCCGCGATACAAAGGTGATTTTATTCAGCAAAGATATTTTGGTGCAAAAGACAAGAACGAACCAAAAACCTGGTTTATAAAAGCTGCCACTTGGGAAGTGAATCCAACAATTGAGAGAGAACAATTAGAATCTGAATACATAAGAAATCCAATTGAAGCAAAAGCAAGATTTGAATGTGAACCACCAAATATGGAAGACGCATATTTTAGAGATGCGGATCTTGTGAGAAAAGCTTTTGTTTATGGAGAAGACCCAATAGACGAGGAGGGCAATTTTAAAAAGTGGTTTAATAACAAAGATGCTCATACTCGTTTCATACATATAGATCTTGGATTTAAAAGAGATAGATCTGCTCTATGTATGGTTCATTGTTCAGGACTAAAAGAAGTTAAAACATCAATGGGTGTAGAAAATCTTCCTGTTGTAAATGTTGATTTAATTTATTCTTGGGAAGCTAAACCAGGTGAAGAAATTAATTTTGCTTCTGTAAGACAAATGATTGTTGATTTGTGCCGTAAATTCGATGTTGGATTAGTAACATTTGATAGATGGCAGTCAATTGAAATGATACAAAGTTTAAGAGCACAAGGCATCAATGCCGACTTCCATAGCGTTAAAAAAACAGATTATGACACATTAATGACATCAATTTATGATACAAGACTTAGGGGTTATTGGAGTGAACTTCTTGTTGAAGAAGAACTGCTCAAACTTAGATTATTTTCTAATAATAAAATCGATCACCCGAATTCTGGTTCAAAAGATTTAGCCGACTCTCTTGCTGGTGCCACTTACAATTGTATTCAAAATATTGGAGTTGAATCAGAAGTTACAATAGAAATCCTTGGTTCAGATTTTGACTATGAATTTGATGAAGATATACCAGAATTCGGCAATGTCAACCTGTATAATGGTTCTGTCAAACACATGACCCCTGCCTACAGCAAAAAGCAAGTGGGAGCAAACGATATAGAAAGATGGTTAGAATCGCTATGATGGCTAATAACAATAAAACAGATAATAAAAATAAAACAGAAGATTTGTCACCGACAGCAGACGAAATCATAAACGAATTGTTGCTGCTTAACTCTAGATTAATGATGGAAAATATTGCACTTAAGATTTCTTTTAATAAGCTAAGAGATTTTGTTCAGTATTCAAAAGAATCTTCAATAGATACATTAGAAGAATAATAATTTTTTAAATAATTTTGCTGTTCGACTTGCATCTGCGAACGTAGGTGCTAGGGTTAGTAACTGCAAGGGTGTCTCTACCCACAATTAACAAAAATATAAACCAAAACATAAAAGATAAAGGAGCCAAAAATGTCCACAATGAGCATCAAAAAAGTTGATACTTTTCCTGAAATTACCCGTACTGGTAGAACCAGTGCAGAATTGCAGATGATTATTGACTCTTTGACTGCATCTTCAAAAAATGGAGAAGCATTTCAAATTGAAAATGTTCAAGAAGGCAAAAAGTTCAACTCTCTCCAGCAGAGAATTCGTGCTCAAGCAAAGAAGCTTAATCTTAAGGTTACTATTCACTTTGACCGCAAGACTAATTCTTTGTTTTTCAAAGTCCAGACTAACGGAAACAAGAAGGCAGATGTTGCAGTTACTGCAAAGGATATAAAGTCCGTCAAGACAAACGTCAAGACAAAAGCCTGACAAAGAAGTAAACAAAAAAGGCCCTGCAGCAATGCAGGGCCTTTTTTTTGTGTATAATCACGGTATGACAATTTTTGAACAAAAAGAAATTGAAATTACAAATGAACAAATCAAATCATGGCATCCAATGATTGCAATGCCATGTTATGATCAACTAATTACAGAACCTACTTTTATGTCAATGATGAGAACAGCAATGATGTTCAAAGAAATTGGCTTGACTTTTTCTGTTGCAACAATTTCTGATTCTCTTATAAATAGAGCTAGAAACAACATAGTTGCCAAATTTCTGGCTAACCCAGAGTTTACTCATATCATGTTTATTGATGTTGATTTAGGTTTCTCACCAGAAGATATTTTAAAACTTTTATGGCATAATAAAGAGATAATGACTGGCTCGTATCCAATAAAAGATGTCCTTTGGAATCGTGTTGAAGCAAATGTTAAACGCGGTATTCCGGCAGATAAATTGCTAGAAAGAAGTTTGAGATTTGTTGTTAATCCGGTTGCAGGCGTAGAGAATCTTAATTTAAATGTTGATAATGGTGCTATAGAGATTTATGATGCAGGAACTGGTTTTATGCTTATTAAAAGATCGGTTTTTGAAAAGATGATTGAGAAGTATCCAGAACTCAAGTATAGTGACGATACTGGTTCGCTTACAGAAGAAGAAAAAAACTGGTCTTATGCTTTTTTCAATTCTTATGTTGAACCTGTGAAGAATCGTTTTCTTTCTGAAGATTATGGATTTTGTAGATACTGGCAAGAAATCGGTGGTAAAGTATGGGTTGATCCATCAATAGAAATGACTCATATTGGCAGGATGAAATATAAAGCAACAATGCTTACATTTCTTGAAGACAATGTAATAAAAGGTAATGTAGACAAGCCTGCGCCTTCTTTTCCGAAGAAAAAAAATAAACGAAAGAAATAGTGAAATGTGTTTGGAAATCAGGTTTACATAAAAAGTGTGTATGGCTTGTGAACTGCATACTAAAAATTAAGATAAATCTAATTCAAATAGGGCCCCGTAAATTATTTATTTAATCATTTATCAACCGATTATCAAGCTCTTTGGCAATCTTTTATTTGAGCGATCATGAAGCTCCACCAAATCATTTATTAGCTCGTTAATATTCTCACTAATAAATAATGCAGAGTTTCCTGCAGGGTAAAAAAAATTTCTGGTTTGTTTCAATTTGGCTTGACTTTGGAACCCGACTGTGATACTATTTTGGGGTCGTTGGGGTATCATTTGATACCCAAATGATAATGTTTTGCAAATCCATAGATAAATCATTTAGAACGGGGGTTCTATGAGTAATCGTAATGCAAACTCAAAGTCCAAGTATAATGTCATTTGTGACAAACTTATTGGTATTGACATTTCTGACGATGATAATGAGTATGGTATTGTCATTCGTGTAGATGCAATGCTAGATAATGGTTGCGAATGGTATCAGGTTTACACAAACCTTGGTTATACATTCAATGCTGGTATTATCCTTAATGCATTGAGTCTAGCAAACCTTACAGAACAAGTCATTTCAAATGATGATGAGAATGTTAAAGTATTGCCCGTTGGTTATCCAGATGGCAGTCGTTATTCTAAATCCTCATTTGGTCCTCGCAGAAAACATACTGCTAGTGCTATTGCAAGTGAGTGTATAAATACAATGAACATTGCTAAAATTGGTAATGAAGTAATCAATATTACAAGTCACTTGACTTCAAGTAATGAATTTCCTGAAGAAAATCAAAAGGCTGGTGAGTAACATGGAAAATACAAAAGTAAACCTTGCTCAAATACAAGACAAACTTATTCGGCGTGGCAAAGCAAAGAAAAAGACAAAGAGTTTGTTTGATACTCCATTGAGTGAAAGAAATTATTGGGGTGATGACAAAGGCACAGAGTTGCTTATGAGTTGGAATCGTAATGCAATTCGTAAATCATTAAATGATGGTTTTCTCTTTGATTTTGATAATGAGAAGTTCTATCTTGTACTTGATAGTGAAAAAAGAAAAGAACTGATTGATTATCAGTTGCAGTTGCTTGCTGATTTGCAAATTGATACATCAATTCAAATTGTTCAGAATGATGAGGGTAAATGGCTTATTCAGAAAGGATAAAATGATACTGAGCAAAAAAGAACAAGAGAAAATCAAAGAAATGATTGCTCTTGAAAAGATTATCAAAGATAATCATCCAGGTGAAGGCGTTGGTTTTGATGCTGCAAAAGAATGGCATAGTTACCCAGATAAACTCAAAGATATTCGTAGGGAAGCAATGAGGTAATTCAAATGGCAATTTGTATTTATTGTTCGTCGGAATTCATTGATGAACGATTAGAAGCAGGCTATGAGTATTGTTTATCAGAAACCTGTCAAAAAATAGGACTTGATAAGTCAGAGCGGGAGTTTAGAAAAATCTATACTCCCGCTCTTTTGCATAAGAGCAACTATTTCTGGATTAAAAAAGATGAATTAAAAACTCTCAATGTCAGAAATGACTTGATTACAAACGATTAGGGGAAAAAAATGAATGATGATAACTTTGAAAAAATTATAAGAAAAATTCGAAATAAAGAAGTACACATGACAGAAAAAGAAATTGAAGATTTGTACGATGTTTTCTTTGAGTTTTCAATTTTTGCGACAAAATTTGAACAAGCAAAACTTGAAAATCCAAAATGTAAAGAGGGGCAAACTTATTTCAATGTCCTTAGGCAAGTTAATCCAAAACTTGCAAATGAAATTCGTTCAACTCCTTATGACCCATTTCATTGTGAAACTATTGATAAAAAAATTAATGCCTATGTCATTGAAAACTGGAGAAAATAATGAAATTTAATACAGCAGAAAATATTAAAGCAAATGGTACTTGTCTTCAAGGCTATGTCCAATCAACATTTGATGAAATTGTTGAAATTTTTGGTAAACCAAATTATGGCCCTCAAGATTATTCCTTTGAAAAAGTAACTTGCGAATGGGTAGTTCAATTTGAAGATGGGACAATTGCAACCATTTACGATTGGAAAATGTGTGAGACACCGTATGGCAAATATTATTGGCATATTGGTGGTTTCAATCATCGCGCAATCGAATTGATTGAAAAAACAGTTGAGATGTACCGAGCAGTAAAGAATGTGGAGAAACAATCATGAATAATAAATTCACTTCAGATCAAATCATTAGCTTCATGAAAACAAAAGGGCTCAGAGTTGAATACATTAAAACCTTGACAAGGGCTGAAAAAACCAAACTCAAAGCTCAACTGATTTCTGAAATGCTTGAAAAAATTGAATCAGAGCGTAAGCGTAATTCCAAAAATGCAAAACAACGAGCAAGGTATTTCAAAAAAAATCTTGCAAACAAAGAATGCGTTTGTCATGAATGTCTTCAAACAAAGACATACAAAGAAATGGCAATTGCAAATTATCGAAGCCCAAAGCATGAAATAAATCTTTGTCAAGACTGTCTTGACAAAGACTATCTTTGTGTTCAGCTTGAAAATGACTATGATGAATATCCACAATAAAGAAAGGTAAATTTGACGATGCAAAAGTATGTTGAATTTAGCACAGACTTAGAAAAATACATTCATCGAAAAGTATCTGCAATTCGAGTTGGTGAATGTATGCAAATTGAAATAACAGCTTCTTCTAAAGAAGAAAAAGAAGATGTTAATAAAGCAATTCGTAAATCTGCTCACTATAACAATCTTCAAGTTAGAGTTTTTTGGTCAAAAGCAAATGACTTTGTTAAAGTCATAAATGAACTTTGAACTGTGGGAAGGAAAAAGGAAAAGGGCATGAATATAACAATATGCGACATGTGTCAAAAACAATATGAAGTAGATGAATTCAATGCTCCAACTCCAGAAAGAGGATTGGATGTATATTTAATTGGTGGTTATGGATTGTTCCATGATGATATTGAGAACAGTTGTCAAAAGAAAATTACTCTTTGCCATGATTGTTCTTTGAAGCTAATTAGAATGATTCCAAAGTACGCTAATCAAAAAGGTTGGCATTCTGTTTCGTATAGAGCAAACGATTATCCATTGTGTTGCGAATACTCTTGGACTTTTGAAGAGGGGACAACAGAAACAATTTATGGCACAAAAGATCACTTTGATAAAAGGAGTAAATAAAATGACTGAGTTTTATACAAGAAATCAATACGGACAAATAGAAGAACATGATTCAATTGAACAAGCAGTTAAAGAATTTCTTTCATACGATGGCTATCGCCTAGATATTGCAATTGAAGATACAATTTTGTTCATTAGTAGAGATGAACTTCCTAATATAGAAAAGTCTTTTGTTGCTGAATCTAGTACAAATTATAGACTTAAGTATGATGCAAGAATCGATATTCATAAGGTGGTAAATAAGTGAAAAACAATATTTCAGAAAAAATGCTCAACTCTTGGCGTAAAGAAATCCGCGATAAGTTTGGTTCTGCCAATCCAATTAAATTCCCTGAAAGAGAAAAACTGCCAATATACGACATTAATTATGACATTGCTTACAATTTTGATTTTGAGGAATGGGAATTGGAAATGGCAGTTTTTAGATGGGGGCGTTGATGAAAGTTTATAAATGCCTCATTTGTTACGAAGTGTTTGAAGAAGAACCTGACGATAATATTTGTCCAGTTTGTTATGACCAATCTGTTTATCCAAGCAATACTTACTATTTTGAAGATGAAGAAAGCGGTGGTGGATACTAATGGATAACTGGGAAATTTTTGAAAAACAACTAACAGAGTTAGCATTAAATGAGGGCTTGAATCCAGAAATTTTTGATTGGAAAAGCATCTCTGATGGATACGAACATGATATTTATAACAATATAACGCTACGTTCAATTATAAATAAATGGATTAACTACTACAAAGAATTAGGTGATTAGAATGGCTAAATCAAGAGTTGATTATAATACACTTGGTCCTGTTCCTTGTGAAGAAGATTGTGTACAAATAAACCATGACGATTTTAAAAGAATTGCAAAAATCGAAATGGAAGCGTATATCAATCAGCTTGAGAGAATTTTTCCAGAAGCAGAAGAACATGATGTTCAGTTTTCAATTAAATGGTTTGAACATGATTTTGGTCAATACGGTGAAGTTGTTGCAAAATATGTAGATGACAACGAATCTGGCTATAATTATGTTTTTGATGTAATTGATAAAAATCTCCCAGAGCATTGGGATAATGAAGCATTGGAAGAATTACAGAAAGCAGGTGTTTTGTGAATAAAGAAAACATTTTAAAAGTTGCTGACCTTATTGCAAATTCACCAAATGAAGAAATTCATATGGGCTCATGGTTCGGCAAGTACATTAATACAGATGAATATGAAGCAACTGCAATCACTACATTGGAACAAATTGTTGAAGGTGAAACAAGTGTCCTTGAGATTGAAATAGATGACAAAACAGGTTCATTTGAAATTCTTGGAATGCATTGCGGAACTACTGCTTGTATTGCAGGTTGGGCTTTTTATTCCTATCTGATAGACAATGATATCAAAACTTACGTTGCTGGTTTAAATGTTTTAGATACCGCGATTAATTATCTAGATCTTGGTGTTGAAGAATACGGCAACTTATTTTATTGTGAAAATCCTTCTATTTGGCATGCCTTTCGGGATGAATATGATTGGGATTTTGATACAGGTAATACCGATAGTTGGGTTTTCCCAAAGAAAGATGTTGTTCATCTTTTGAGAAGAATTGCAAATAAAGAAATTGATTTGTCTAATGCCTATGTAGATACCATTATCAGTGAAAATGAACAAATTGAATACGACCTTGATGGCTATTATCAATAACTAAACAAAACGGAGAAAAAAATGAAACCTACAAAGATACTTAAATCAACAACAATTCTTGCAGCATTTGCTGGCTTGATTTTGAGCATTTCACTATTCTTCAGTAGTGACACTAACGAAGATAAACTTAATGGCATTTATGTTGGTATTTGGGTGCCATCAATTCTTGCTCTTGGTACTTTTATGCTTGCATTAAAAGATAGGGATTGGTAATCGTGTCTGAAGCAACTCTTTTTTGTTTTGGAGCGGTGATTTTTCTTATTGCTTTTACAGGAGCAATTCTTTATGGTATGTCTGCTACTGAACAACGGTTTTTAAAAGAAACAAAACCAAAGAAATCCAAACCTTGGGAAGTTTCACCCAATGGTGTTGTTTCTTCTATACAGAAAGCAAAATCAAAATGACCAGCAGAGATACTTATGACATAGAAGAATATGCTAAAGAACAGCAAAAAGAATTAAAAATTATAAATGTTCAACCAAATCTTTTAATTAAATTGATGATGGAATCTGAGCCTTGTTTGTTTTCAAATAAATCTGAACCTGCTCCAGTCCAAAATAAATCTATCATTTTGCAAAATTCAATTTGGCGAGAAGAATAACTGAAACAGAGAAAACAATGAATGTAGAAAATATACTCAAAGTTAGGAGAAAACAATGAATGTAGAGAATATGCTCAAAGTTGCAGACTATATTGAAAATGCTCCAAAAGAACAATTTCATATGGGTGCATGGTTTGGCAATTACTTTGAAGATACGGTTCAAGAATGCGATACAGATACTAATGAAATAATTGAATATGACTCTAGAGATTATTGGGAAGACTCTCCATGTAATGAAATGTTTGATATTCAAAACTTTACTCGTGATGCTTTCCCTAAACAATTGAATTGTGGTACAACAGCATGTATTGCTGGCTGGGCTGCAACAACTTTCTATTACGAAGATAGAAAAAAATATGATGAATTTTTAGAAATGTGTGATACAGACTATAATTCTCATAGTGTCGGAAACTTTGCTACAGAATATCTTGGTCTAAATGATCAAGAAGCGACAAATCTTTTCTTTTGCGGAGTCGAATCTATCTGGACTCAAGTCAAAGAAGAATACAAGTTTGAATTTCTGCCAATGATAAATGAAAGTTGGAATATTGACAATAAGCACGCAGCAGATGTTTTAAGGCGTATTGCTAATGGTGAACTAAAACTTAATGGATATAACAATATTAATGACGAACAAAATGAATGGTTGGTAATCCCCCCCAACGGAAACGAAGATTAAAGAATGAATTGGTCCTATTCTGAAAACCTTTTACGGTGTGCAAATGATGCTATTGAGAAACCAGAGGACTTCGGTTACTGGGGTTCAAATGATATGTTTGTAACCTGGGGTTTTTGTGGTATTGACAAAAACAGAGACTCTAGCATTCTAGATGAAATGAACTTTGATTTAATGTCTAGAGAATTAATGGCAGAATTCCCTGATGATTTTAGAATTGAAACTTATAATCATTGGGCTGTAGGTCATGTCGATAGGTTGTGTGTTCGTGTTCTAAAAGAAAACAAACAAATAACAGAAGACAATATTACAAAAGCTTTCATAAAAGCTATGTCTTGTAAAGACGAACTACTGGATTACCCAGTATGGGATGATGGAGAATATAGTGAAAGATCATATGATGCTGCAATTAATGCATTAGAAGATCTTCATTTCTCAATTAAATCAATGATTGATACGAACATTGAATCTTGGTCTTCTCAAGTCTACAGATATTTGTCGGATGAACTAGGAATTTGTGTTGATGTGGATGCCGATGTTTATCCAAGTGATGATGAAATCTTAACCGCCGTTTATCACTTAGAATTGTGGAATCTTGAATCAATAGAGGAATGGGATGAATGGACAAATCAAAAAGAACTTACAAACATTAAAATAATCATAGCAAATAAAAATCAACTTTCACTTTTTGATTAATATGAAAACTACATTAGTCATATCATTAATTTCAATTGGAATCTCTTTAATGTTTTTAATTAAAAATTATCATTATCGAAATAAAGAAGATAAATAAATGAATTACAACTTTAATATTTAAAATCATCAACTACAGACAAAGATTATATTTAAAAGGGAGAATAATAATGCCTAATTGGTGTGAAAATCATTTAGTAATTGCTGGTAAAGAAAAAGACTTAGATATTTTGATTTCTAAAATCAAAGAAGTCCCAAGTCACCTTTCTGAAAAGGAATACAAATCTGTAGATGGATATTGTCTCTTTGAAAACTTTTATCCAACACCTGCTGATTTGCTAATTGGTAATGCTCCAATGAATCCAACAGATGAACAAAAAGCTAACCTGGAAAAGTATGGTTATGCTGATTGGTATAGTTGGCGAATTGACAATTGGGGAACCAAATGGCAAGAAAGCAATTTGTTTGTTGCTCAAGAAAAGCATGTTTCTGAACGTGGTGGTATTGCCAGTATTGGATTTAATTTTGATACAGCATGGGGTCCTGCATTAGATTTGTTCAACAAAGCCTCAGGCGATTATCCTAATCTTATATTCTGTCTTTATTATGAAGAACCAGGAATGGGATTTTGTGGTAGAAATATTTGGGCTAATGGACAAGAAGTCGAAAGAACAGAGGGAGACATTATATCTAATTATTTTGATGAAGAATACTTATACGAATACTACTCAAAGGAAGAAGAAAGCGAATGAACAATACAATTCTTGAACAAATCCACGAAACACTTTTGTTTGATCGTAATGAAAAAAATGCAAAAATGTATGGGCTTAATAGTCTTAATAATCAATTTGAATTTAAATTAATTCACCAACATGGTGATATTTATTCACTAATTGATGATGTTGATGACGACAAACTCCATGCCAGTTTCGATTATCTTGGCCTTATTACTTATGGCTGGGCTGCGCCAATTAATAATGATAGTGATGAAGAAATAGCACCAAGTAAAAATCCAGAACGTAGACGAGTACGTTTAATGCTTGCTGCTTCTGTAAAGGATTCAAAGATTATTGGTTCCGCACTCGAAATTAGTGGTGAAGATTCTATATTTGATGAAGATGTCACAGCAAGTGGTCCTTTGATGGATCATTTGAGAAAGTTAATTGCATAATGGGACTTGACAACATACCAAAAGTATATCCATGTAAAAAACATGGTACAGCTATTATAAATGAAGAAGAACAAATTGATTGTCAACAAACTCAAAAGAGTGGAGGTTGTCCTTGGAAAAATCAAAAAGAATCAAATCCTCTTACTAAAGATGCAGCAGCAACTTTAGGAATGTTTGGTACAGATTGTTGGTATAGAGGTAAGTATGGAAATTATCTTACTGGCAGTATGTCAAATTTCAATTCTGATTTTCCATATGATAGTTCAGCTTTTTATGGGGAAGGAACAGATGATGGTGAAGGACTTTCTGAAAGTTACTGTCTAAATCTTTCGTGGACAATGAGAGATTATACAGAAGAGTGGATTAATTATGTAAAGAATTACAGTGAAGTTAAAGGAAATCTTGAAGAAGAAAATAGTCTTATCAATGATTGGATTTATGCTTCATGGTGGTTAGAATTTATTAGTAAAAACGCAAATGGCTCGGAAATTTGGTACTAATGTTTGACATGGATGATTTTGATAATTTGAATACAAGCAATCACGTTATGAGTCTGAATGATGATGACAATGAATTTCTCAATCGCTTCATTACAGTAACTCGTATTATTAAAGATACAAATTTTGAGGACCCTAGTCAAACTGCTGCATTTATTATGCATATGATTAATGCAGCAGTTGATGAGGGGAAAGAGTATGATGATAAATCTCTTGATGTAATTAGTGCACTTTGTTCGCACGTAATTGCGCTGTTTAAAGTTATACAAAATAATAAAGAATCTTATCTTGAACAATTTGATAATAATGTAATTATTCCAATGATTAATAGTTTTGAAAAAAATCAGTAGGAGGTTTGATGACAGTTAGCAATAACAATTGGATGGATGAAGCTTTATGTATAGGCAAAGGAGAAATCTTTTTTGCAGAAACAAACTCACCTATCAGTAATAAAAAAAGTTCAATTCAAGCAAAAGCAATGTGTTTAGCGTGCACAGTTGTTGCTGACTGTCTTACCTTTGCAATTAATAATGAAGAAGTTTATGGAATTTGGGGTTCATTTTCTTCAAAAGAAAGATCATCTATAAAAAAGAATTTAAAAATCAAAAAAATTACAAAGTTGCAAGCATCTTTGTTTGTAAACAAAAGCGTTACTGAAGTAAAAGAAATATTCAAAAACACAATTTTCACAGGAGAGTGAAATGAAAAGCCAAAACAAAGTTGAACTGAACTTCGATGGGAAACTTTCAAAGTCAGAAGTAAAAAATAATCTTCATGTACCTATTGTCACTAGAAAAAATATAGTCAAAGGAGCAAAATCTTTTGATGATGGTTCGTATTCAACAATGGAGTCACTTGTTAAAGTAAGTGATTTGTATTTGGATTCAACTTATCAGAGGTTTCCTAATGAAGTAAAAGTTTCAAGCATTGCTCGGAATTTTGATCCTGATGCATTTGGTATTATTATCTGTTCAGCGCGTGAAGACAATGTTATTGCAATAATTGACGGTGGTCATAGAATAGCAGCATTGCGGCTTCTTGGTTTTGAAAATAAAACTGTAAATGCTCTTGTCTATTTTAATCTTTCTATTGAAGATGAGGCAAGAATTTTTACATTGATTAATCAAGACAGGACGAAGCCGAAAACTTCTGATATTTTTAAAGCACAAGTTGCAGCAAATGATAAGGATGCTATGGGTCTTAATTCCATTCTTTCAAGTCTTGGATTAAAAGCATCTAATGCTCCTGGTAATGGTGTCGTTCGCGGCATTGGAACGCTTAAAGAAATTTATAAAAATGCCGGTCATCTAAATACTGGGTATGCTCTAATATCATTAAAGAGTGCTTTTGGTGAACATTCTTCTTCATTCAATGTCGATGCAGTTACTGCGCTTGCAATAATATTTAAGAAGTATGGCAAAGCAATTGATGGAGACAGGATTGTGAATACTCTCAAAAAGTTTAACTCAATTGATGGAATGCTTAATCAAGCAAAAATCATGAATGTTCGTAATACAGGCCCTATTAAGTATACGACTCTTCCATTCATTATTGTTGAAAGTTACAACTCTAAGTTAAGAGTCAATAGAATTGAATCTTTCAATATGTCAACTGAAGTAAATAAAATCTGGAAGTAAAAATGTCTTCAAACTATCCGCCTGGGGTATCTGGTAATGAAATTGAAATCACTGGTCCTGATGAATTCTTCAACGAATTCACGTGCCCAAATTGTGCAAAATACGAAGAAGAACAACTATTCTTTCTATTCAGAAAAACAATTGAAACAACTTGTTGGTATTGCAGAACCCAAGATATTGTTGAGTTGGAAGAGGTTGAGTAATGAAAGGGGCAAAATACGCTCAGAAATATTGGTTTGCTGTTGGTTATTACCACAAAAGAATAAATGAAATTGAAGTTCCATCGGAAGCAATGATTGGTGCATACTATGAACGCTTCAATGTTGACATATTAAAAGAGTATGAATCAGGAATTGAATCAGCAGAAAAGGATATAAAAAGTGGAATCTAACCCAACGTGTGCTGAAAGAATTGATGGTGCAATGTCTTCGAGACAAAATGATCTTGAAGAAATTTATGAAAAATTATCATCAGATAATGAAGAAATATCGTCTGAGGGGTATGAAGAAATTATAAGTCTTGCACTAGAAGTTTCTTCCTATAGAGTTATTAAAATTTTATTGTCAACGGGTGGACCTGCCGATTGGATTGAGGTAACGGTCGATGACGATAATGAAATATTAAGTATGAAATATGTCTATCAGGACTGGTTCGATTATGCAGATAAACCTGTCCGTAAAGGTAGTTATTTATGGCAATATGCAAGTGAATTAATTGGCTGGACTGACTATATTCAAATTATTAAAAATTAGATAAAGGAAAAATAAAATGGATTTTAATGCAAATATTAGCGTAAGCGAAACTGATTTCGAGACTTACATTGGCAATATCATTGATGAAAGAATTGATTACGATCATCTTGCTACTGAAGTAACTACTCATATTAATTTTGATGAAATGAAAGATGAGTTGAAAGAAGAAATTTCAGAGTCTGTTCATAATTCTGTTGTGGAAACTTTAGATATTACCAATGATATTGAAAATTGGATGAGTTACAACTTTGACATTGAAAGTCATCTTAGAAATATAGATTTAGATGATTATGTAGATTTGGCAATTATTGATAATAAAGCAGAAGAGTTGCTAAATAATTATGCTCCTTCTTATACTTGTAGTCTAGGTTCTGCTTTTACAGCAGCAGTTGAGAAAGCCTTTAGATATCTCTGCCTCACAAACGATGACTTTGCAGAAGATATTCAACGTGCTTTGGACAAGGCAAAGAAAAGAATATTTGAGAAAAAAATCATTGAAGAACAAAAAAATTATTGGATTCAGATTGCAACTCCAGATATTATTCACAACTATAATCTTCAGTTAAACGAGTATTTCAAAGAACTTGAAATCCAAAAAGCCAAAGAACTGCTTGGTTCAAACACAGCCGAAGCACCGATTATTCCTCTGAATAATCTTAATAACAACATAGCTTAATTCAATCAATGGAGTGGGGGGTAAAACCCCCCACTCCTAAAAGAAAGGCAAACATGCTTCTAGATTATATTGTAATTACAAACAAGGCAGATGAAGTCAGTAGGATTGCATTAGAAAAACTTGGCTTTAGCACCAAAAGAAATGATGATAATACAATTGGACAATTTGGTTCTGGTATTAAATATGCACCAATTGCTGCTTTGAGAAAAGGCCTTGAATGGTTTTTTACTGGATATGACAAGAACGGTCCATTTACTTTGCGTTATGTTGTTGAAGAAGAAGACGGTATTGATTGTGTAGTTTATCAATATGATGATTACAAAAAGTCTTCATCTTTCACTCTTGACGCAGGTATTCTTTCTTGGGAAGACCCATTTCAAATTTTGCGTGAACCAATCGCTAATGCAATGGACAACGCAAAAATTATAGATAATGGTTGGTACAATGTATGCGTCATTACTGTTAATACAGATGACGAAACTTCAATGGAAAAGCTTAAACCAGTTGAGGGTCAATTTTCTGTTTATATTTCAGCGAGTCCTGAATTGATGAGCATTATTAAAAAGTACGACAACTACTTTTCTGTGAATCGTAATGTTCTTGCTGACATGTGTTGGGGTAAAATCTTAGAAAAAATTGATTCGGATTCAAGGTTCTATTGCAAGAATATTCTTGTAAAAACTGATCAAGAATACCACAGTATATTTGATTACCAAATCGATGACATTGAACTTAATGAAGAGCGTACTATTAAAACATTGTGGGATTTAGACTGGGCTATTGTAAAAATTATTGGTAATACAACCGATGAAAAAGTTATTGAAAAGTATCTAGAGAAATTTATAGATGCAGATACTGAATCAGATATTTGGGAACTTGCAAGGCTTTCAACTCTGAGCCAAAGTTTTGAATATCATATCAATGAAGATGCCCGTAAATCATGGATTGACGTTTGGAATAAAATGACTGATGGAAAGGGTATCATCGTTGATGGTAATTTTAATTCTGATTCATCAATTCTGTCAATTACTCAGCGTGGGTACAAACCCGTAATTGTTAAAAATCGTTCTGCTCTTAATATCATGAAAGCTTTCAATTTCAAAAATGTGACGAGCATTCTTGGAGAGCATATTGATTATGAGACAGACTTTGACACTTCAAAATATCCTAAACTTACTAAGGCAATTGATATTGCTACTTATTTTGAGCCAGGTCTTTTCCATATAAGGGATAAAATTGCAACCTTTAAAACAAAAAAAGAAAGCGTTCTTGGCATGTTGATTACAAATGAAAATAAAGAAAGAATTATTGTGATTGATGAGAGCCATGCAAATTACGGTTCAGTTTCTGAAATTGTTGCAACAATCATTCATGAATATGATCATTATTCATCGGGTATTAATGATTCCCACGATATCGCTGGGAAAAAATTCAGAGATTTGGCAGATACAAGAATTGGCAAATTGATGACCGACTTCTATAAAGATTCTATTTTTGAAGAAGCACAGGGTGGAGTTATTATCTTAAATAAGAATACTTATTTTTTAGATAACTTCAAATACCTAGCTGAATATTCAAAAACGCTTAATGCATATATTGTAAATGTAGGTAATAACATTGTCATTGTCAATGCAAATGCTGGAGCAATTGACCCACAGGGCGTTTGTCAAATCACAAGTGATGGTGATGGCATCTATTTCCCAGTTCGGGGAGCATTTAGTATTGGAGATATTAACGATGGTGTACGGTAAATTCTTCTGGTTTACTATGGCAATTTTATTTTTTGTTCTATTCCCTTTCCTTGCTATTATCGTATTAGTTATAATGGCTGCTGTTATTATGGGGGGCGGTGCATAATGCCTAAGTTTGAAAACTATTTTGTAGTTGAGTACAGATTCCCAATTAAAATTGATGACGTAAGCGCAGTCCAAGAAGTAATGTCTAAAGCCAATCGTATTTGCGAACGTCAGTTTGGTTTTAAACCAGATAATTGGTTTGCAAGAATATTTGAATATTCGACAAAGCAAAAAGACCCTGGACTCGTCAAAGAATATTTCTATAATCCAAATTCAACAACTTATAGAGAGATAACAAAAAACTTTAATTATTTTTCTCAAATAATTAAAGATGGAAAAACAATTGAAGACGTTGCAAACTATGAAGAAGTCTTCAATAAATTAGACGCTTCTTCGGAAATAAAAATCGTCTATAAGGAAAATAATGACGAAAGATAGATTTGTTATTTGTGCTGGATGCATGGAAAGATTTTCATCGTCAAATACTTTTATTTACCGTAAGAAAAGATGTTGTAATAATCCAGAATGCATCAAAGCTATAGATAAAAAAGTAACAAATTCCAATTACAAAAAACAAGAACGTAAGAGAAAGAATGGTAAATACAGACATGGTGTGCCAATTGATTTGAAAACTATTGTGCAAGAGAGAGATCAAAAAATATGTAGGTCATGCTTTAATGAAATAGAACAACATAATATGCAAGTCCATCACATTAAACCAGTTTCTATTGGTGGTAGTGACAGTCTTAGTAATTTGATTCTCTTATGTAAATCATGTCACTCTAAAGTGCATGAAGAAGGGCACGAAAACTTTTATGATAAATTTACAAAATATATTAGCAAACTGGAAAAACTACAGCACTATTAGTAGTATGTACCCGTAAATAAAGGTTGGGGCATATAGTCCAATAGGCAGAGACAATTGACTTAAAATCAATAAAGTGTGGGTTCGAATCCCACTATGCCCACGGAAACCAAGCAAAAAGGAAGCAGATATGATAATATGAATTTAGATATGGAAGTCAAACCATTCAAAGAGCATCAAGACGATTTGTTTACAGATTTTGCGATGCAAATTTTTAATGCACATACATCACCAGATAGTAGTTCTATGTTATCAACATTGATGGATTCTTATAAGAACGATGCTGTTGATAATCCAGTTTTTCTTCCTGGTATTATCTTTGGTTCAATGGTACATATGTACATGATGATACAAATGATTGCTGAGTCTCGTCTTGAATCAACGGAAGAAACTATTAAGTTTTATAATAATATGTACAACCAAAGCAGAAAAAATCTTAGCAAGATGCTTGGAAATAGACCAGAGTATGCAAAGTTTCTTATTGAAAACTTCATCGATGGATTAGACACAAAAGAGTAAAATTAATCTGTAAGTAAATCTTACCGCATGGGTGAGCTGGTTGAACACAGATGTCTTATAAACATCCATTTGCAGGGTTCAATTCCCTGATGCGGTACTTTATAAAGTAAACAACAGAAAGGAAACATAATGGGGTATTACATTAGCACAGAAGAAGTTGATTTTTATATGAGTAAGCGCCACTTTCCATCAGCATACAAAGATATGTGTTTGTTAAACAAGTATGACAAACTCAAATCAGGAGGCCGTTTTGGTCCTGATGTAAAATCTTCTAGACCTGCTGGTTTAGATTATCACCCAGAAAAATGGTTTTCTTGGATGGATGCAGATTATCCAGCAAAATTGAAGACAGCAACAGAGATACTACAAAGCCTTGGTTTTGATCTTAGTTTTGATGAATATGGAAATATAATTAATTTACATTACGATGATAAAACCGGTCAACAAGATTTATTCCTAGGAGTCATCGCGCCATATGTAAGAGATAATAGTTATATTGTTTGGCGTGGAGAAGATGGGCACGTTTGGAAAAATGTATTTGACAATGGGGAAATGAAAACATCTGTTGGTCGTGTAGTTTTTGATTTTGATTAAACTATATATGAGCCTAAAACTCTAACTGATATAATTGTATTTATTCATTTTATGGAGGTGATGCCTATTCAAAATATAACGTGAAGCGAGTGAGCATTGAATTGTAGATAAATATGCTATGACCTCGTTTCGCACACCTTAGCGAAAGCTAATACCATTGTGTAAAGAAAACACTTTGGGAAAAGGAACTAAACTAAAGGAGCGAAAATGAAGCGCATAAATAAATTTCTATGTGGAACTCTTCTTGCTTTAATTGTATTTTCGTCGTGGTACGGTCATGCTGCAGCAAAAGAAGAGATTTTAAATAAAAGACTTGACAAGCAGATTGCAATTGTTAATAAAATAATATCTACCGATAAACAAAAAAGGTGTCCTAAGTTTGAAAAGACATTTGAACAATACGGGCTTCCTGTTGAGATTTTCTCTTACATTGCTTGGAGAGAATCACGATGCAATCCCAAGGCAATTAATGCAAAATTTAAGAACGGCAAGATTGTTTGGACTCTAAACAAGAACGGAACTTATGATTCTGGTCTTGTTCAAATCAACAGCAGTTGGAGAACTCTAACTGAACAAACTTGTAGTACAAAAAATTTGCAAGTTTTATTTGATGTACACTGCAATCTTAAAGTTGCAAAGTTTCTTTTGGAACAAACAACAAGTGGACTTAATAACTGGGGATTCAAAGTGTAATTATAAAACTTATACTAAGTCTGGCATATGCTTAGTATATATATTATAAATATGCTAATTGCTTTTATAGCTCAATGGATAGAGCAACAGACTTCTAATCTGTAGGTTGTAGGTTCGAGTCCTACTAAAAGCACGAAACTAGGTAACGTATTAGATTTCCCCCTTTCATCTAATAATGTAAGAAGCGATATTGACGCTCGCCTAGTTCTTTTTTTATATATACACAAAGAAAGGTAAAGCATTGAGTAGAGAAAATAAAACAAATACGTTCTTGTATAATCTTGAATGTTTTGTAGATGGTGCATCTAGTTTATATGAATCTTGGATATCCCTTGATAATGATCTTCAAAATTTACTTAATGATAAAGGTGAGTATCCATTAAAACAATCTTTTGATGAGATTGTTGCAGAACTTTATGCTTGGAAAGAAAGAGTCAAATTAGAATTCCAGCATAAGAACAATGAGTACATTGTAAATAAAATTGTAGAAATTTTAGAGCAGCCATCAACAGTTGATGATGGGGAATGTATTGATCAGATTGCTTATTTGCTAAGAGATAATGGAGTCAAAATTTTTAAAAGGTTTAGAAGTGATGATTATTTCTGATGCTCATGCAATGGATTTACTTGCAAATATGTTTAAAACTCCTGACTGGGGAGATATTTCTATGGTAGACATATCTGAAATAATTGAAGCAACTGGCAGAGATATCTCTGAAAGAATAAATTTAGATGAAGATATAGAATGCAATACTTGCAATACAGTTTATCAAAACTGGATGTATATGGATGTATTTCAAAAACCAGACGGTTCTTTTATTTGTGAGAAATGTATTCCAGAGGACAACTAATGATAGAACAAAGAGATAGAGATGATTATACTCTTGCCGATGAAGATTATCGGGAAGTAGTTAGAAATCATTATCTTGATGCAAAAGAAGAAGCGCAAAGGCAGGCACTAGATGACGCTGCTGATTCATATGAATATGATGAAGATAGTGATGAGGATGATTATGATGATGGATGCCCACTATGTGGAAGAATAAGTTGCTCGGGGTATTGTCGTGAACTCTAATGAATTTCCTGAGAGAGTAAATGTAATAAAAAGTATCACTTATCAAGTTCAAGATATTGTAGATATGCTTAGAGCCGATAATAAGGAAGAACCAGACATGGAAGATGTAATGGAACAAATTGAAGAATGGGCTAAAGATGATTTTTCTTGTGGCTATGGGCACCAAGCAAATATAAAAGAACTCATATTCACAGATGAAAATGGAGAGGAGTTGTGACAAAACCGTATACAGTTGTTACTTTTGCAAGATACTTCGTAAACGCAGAAAGCAAAGATGAAGCAAAAAGTATTGTTTATGAAGCTATGCTTGGCAATGATAATGATGGAATTCTATCTAATGGAGAAATATACGAAAGCGTTATGTTTGTCGCAGATGGAACAATCCATTCAATAGATCATGAAGAAATAAATTGGAGGTTAACAAATGGATGATATGGCTGTAGAGCAAATAACGGATAGAATCCTGATTGAATGGAACTCTTTTGATGCAAACGTTATTGTTGACGGTGTTGTTATAAAAGAGTTTAGGAATCACGAACTTAGTTATCAAAGAGCAAATAGGCTTGCAATGGATGAAATGTTTAAACATATGAGACAGGAGCGGTAATAAATGAAAGCTTTACTGGTAAGAACAGATGGCACATATGAAGTAATTAATAAAGAATGGAATTATGATCAAATCAATAAAGCAGTAGGAGGTTTGATTGAAGCAGTTTATTTTCCCAATTACAAAGCAGAGGGTTATATAAACGAAGAGGGAAAAATTCTTAGTCTTGATGAGAATATTTTAGCAACAAATGCTTGGTATAACTCTGGTGCAAGAATTTTGCTTGGAGATTATATTGCTGGCGACATTGTACTCTTTGGTCAAGTTGATGAAGAGGGAAATAATACAGAAGTACCTGTTGAAATTGTTGATGCAATTTCTTATGAGTGGGAAAAGATTTACTCATGAGCCTTAATTGGAGTACCGAAGAAGTTAAGTTTTTTAAAGACAATCCAGATAAACTTTGGGTCACTTGGCAGGAAAACGGAAAAGAAGTTTCAGATGTTAATGCAGAAACAAAGAGTCTTATTTTTGGCTCTATATCAGTAGGTATTGGAAATATTACTGAGACAAATTGTTCTGAATGGTATGCAAGATGGAAGATGTATGAAAGGTTTGATGACTTCTTTTTGTATAGCAAATTCGATGGAGTGAATACGTCTCGCGTCTATCTCTCTCCAGAAGTTATTACTAAGCATATTAATCTTTCTACCAATGTTGGATATGAGTCATCTACTAATTGGATTAAAAGATTTGTTAAGCGTAGGCCGTCACTCTCACTTAGTGATGCAAAAGGCTTGCTTTTTTATTATAAGTTTGAATTTAAAGAAATGACGCAGAAAGAAGAGGAAAAAGTAAATGGCAACTAAACCAGCAAATAAGAAATTCGTTGCAAAAAAAGATGAAAAAGCAGAATCGGAACAATTAATTCAAAGTGCAATTAATGGCTCATTTAGTTTAATCATTCCTATTCAGAATTGTGTTGCTCTTTATGTAAAGAATCCTGTGAGTGGAATTTTAAAGCATTTCGATGTCTCAACAACTGAGAAGATTGAAAAGTCAGGTTTGACTGAGTATTTGAAAAATCTTTCAAATATGGGTCTTGGCGATAAACTTGTAAAAGATTTTAATAATCTTACAAAAAATACTGACCCAGCCTGGGGTTTGCTTTTTGAAATTCTTGTTCAGAAAGGTTGTTTTAGTGGAGAGCCAGTTCAAACGGTTGCATAAAAATATTTCCACCTTTGATTTAAGACAATTCGCTAGAGGTTATATCTCTGCCTATAGAGACAAGCTTGAATCTTATTCATTAGATGATGAATTTGATGAATGGTGTGCGTATTGTGATCAAGTAGATATTAATTTTTATATGCATAAAAAGATTATTACGGCTACTGCTTATCTCGTTTCTGTAGATGGAGAAATACAAACAGACAAGTATCAACAAATTTATATCGAAAGACTAAAGACAGAAGGATAAAATGAAAGACACTATTAATCTTAGAACAGACTCACAATGGCCTTGTGGTGAAAGTATTGTAATGATTAGAACAATGACTGATACCGAGATGCGAAAAGAGGGATGGGATTCTTTTTATTATGAAAGAATTAACCCAACTTGTCTTGTTTTATCTGATGGTTCAGTTCTGTATCCTTCACGCGATTTTGAAGGTAATGGGCCTGGTCAATTCTTTGGCAACAAAGACAAAAACAGTTTTGTAATTACTCTATCGGAGGCATAAAGTGGATCATAAAGAATGGGCAAAGAGAATTGTTGGTGCTGACTGGACACATGAAATGAGCGATGACTACAGCAAATACAACAGAGGTCGTATAGAAATTGACAAGATGATTTCAGATTCAAAGTCTGAAGACTGGTCAACCCGTGATATCAATAAAATCAAACAAGAAATCAACAGCCTTCTTGATGGAAATCTTTTAGGTGTCTACAGCGAAAAAGGCAGAGAGGCTTTTATGAACAAAGTAGAGTGGTTAAACCAGTTCCAAAAGAAAGAGGTGGAAGCAAAATGAGCGTTCAAGTAGTTACTGATTATGACATTTTTGAAAAGATTAAAGATGGTCTTTTAGTGCAAGGTTGCAAGTCTGTAATGAGGAATGGAGATTGCTCTTATCGCGGTTTATCTGAATCAACATACGAAGCAATTGAAGCAAAGGTGACTGCTGAAGTTATCGAAGATTCAGTTTATGAAGACCTTAATGATTACCAAATGTCTGACAGTTATTTTGATAATATCAATGACAGAATTAATTCATACATTGAACATATGCCTGATGATGATAATCGATTGAAAAAGTGTGCTATTGGTCAAATTATTTCTGGTCGGTATTATAGTGCAGGTCTTGAGGGGGTGAACATTGATGATGGATTAGTTTGGGATGCAATTTGTAATTCAAATCCTAACTGGAGCCCAAACCATGAATCTAGAGTTATGCTTACTCTTGTTCAAAGAATCCATGATACGTCTCCTGTTGAAAATTGGGAGGTAACGTTTAACAAAATGCAGCAGTATTTTACTGCTGAAAGCATGTTCGACCTCGACAGGCTTGTATTGGATTCATCAAAAAGTGCTATGAAACGTAGTGGTAAAATTGATGCATCAATTGAAGAAAATTATACTACTTATAGTAAAAATAAAGTTTATAGTTTTCTACCATATCTTTTTGACTTCATCAGCAGAGAAGATTAATTAGAACAGCCAGACGGCAAAATACAGGCTAATCCAGCCAAATTAGGAGGTATTCATGTTGCGTACTTTATCGCAATATGGAGTAATTGTTGTTATATCTTGTGCAGTTATTTTGTATTTAAACAATTAGAAGTAACAATTAATTATCATAGGGAGTATTAATCAATGAAAACAATAACAGATAAAGATATTTTTCTTAAGGTTAAAAATCACCTTTTAACTCAAAATCAAAAAAGCATTAATCCTGAAGGTTCTTGCTCATATAGAGCAAGACCTGACTTAATGGTGAAACTGGTCCATTACTAATGTGTGCAGTTGGCTGCATTATTGACAAGAATTGGTATAACACTGAATTAGAAAATGCATCAGTTTATGCAACCCCGGTTAAGGATGCTGTTATAAAATCTAATCCAGAATGGGATATGGGTAAGAAAGCACTTTCAATGCTTGAGAAATTGCAGGGAATCCATGACAGTTTTCATATTTGGCAATGGAAAGTTGCTCTAGATGAAAAGAACTGGATTTTTGCAGAAAATGGAGAATTCAAATATTTTGACAATATGTATTATACGAGAATTCATGAATCTTGGATAAATAAATACCCAATTAGTGATTTGCCTAAGTGGAAATACGGAGATATTAGAAAAAATACTGAGGATGTGTACCAATGAAAACAAAAACAGTATGCGGTGAGTGTGGAAGAATTTTTGATCTTCTTAATGAAGAAGAAGCAAGTGAATTTTATTATGGTCATGACTGCGAGGACGATGGTGGATTCCAGAAAAAAGAATATGATGATAGAGAATTTGAGGCTAGAATAAACCCCTATCTTGCCAGATATGATGATAGGATTTAATTATGAAATTTAATATCAAAACTGCGGTTTAAATTCTTAAAAAGGAAAGATATGATAACAGAAGAAATATCGCGTATTTATTATGAAGTACATAAAAGCCCAGCGGCTTTCCAATGGGAAGTCTGGAGGTGTATTAATAAGGAAAAAGTTCAAATAGAAAAAGTATTTGACTGGCAGTACCAAGCTAATACATATTGCAGAAGTCTCAATACACAGGCTTGGTTGGAAAAAATGAATCAAATTCAATACCAAGATTCTATAATTTAATGTCCCAATATTCAGGGTTAATTATCATTAGGAAAATGACAGCGAAGGGTGGCAAAATACTATGTCCATTTCAAGTGATTTCAATAAGGAAAACTACCAATTTTATTTCCCCGTAGTCGGCTATTTTGATGGTGATCAGATTCGTTTTATGATTGCTACAGAGCAAGAATTGCGGGGAGGAAATTTTATTTTTGACCTTTCCAAAGATGATTGGATTACAATTAATACCAGTCCAGATATATGGGATCAAATTGAAAATTTTGATCTTGAAATTGCTTCTGAGCTTATCAGTAGGCTTTCAATTATCGGAAAGGATAACGGCGGGAAATGACTACTCTTATTTATAAAAACGGATTCTTGGATTTTGCTACCCCTGAAGAGATGAGAATCCTTAAGGGAAATGCAAAGGTTAATTCTGTTAGTCCTCCAGACGCGGGACAAAGGTTAATGGGGTTCTTTTGTAGTCGTTGCAAGGAGAGATTAGACATAGATGATATCTTTACCCATAGGTGTTTGAAAAAATCGGGTACTGATGAATAACTATAGGGTAACAATCATAGCTAATATCTATGTATCGGCGGGGTCTGAAGATGAATCTATCGCTAAAGTAGAGAGTATGAATAGAGATACTCTCGAATATTTTTACTTCAGTGAATTAGATGAAGATATAGATATACCTGTGGATGACTGTGAATGACTAGCAAAACCTGTGGATAACTAATCAAAAGCAAGTGAAGCGTACACAACTATAAATATATTTATTATATTTATATGGGTGTGCGTGCCCAAATTTAAGGCTTAAGAGTAAGGTAAAACTTATTCTTAAGCCTTTTTTTTGTGCCTAAAAACAGCATAAAAATAAAGAAAATTATAATATTTATAGTAAAAATATAGCAAAATGCTATCATTTTCTATCAAAAAAGCGAACATTTGTTTGCTTTCTATCTACTCTCTATCTCTAGAGGAGAATATAGACATATCTAACCCGAATTTTAATATATTTTTGATGCTCATATATTGTGAAGGCCGAATTTTGCGTTAAGGTAAATAATTGGCGACTACAAATTTAATTACGAATCTAATTATGGACCTAATCATGAATTTAATTGTATTTATTCTACTCCAGACTCTGGTATAGATAGTTACAGACTTACCCCGCTGTAATTTGAGGTTTATAATGGTGAATACTCTCTAGGGGTATTCTTATGGTGAAACTGTTGCCTAAAGACCGGCAAAATTGTAGTGTAGAAAGCGGGGGGAAAGATCATAGTTATCACAGGTCTATCCCAAGGGTATCGGCGGCCTAATAGTGAATCTAATTAGAATTGTAACTTTTGTGTAACAAAGAGTGAATCTGATTTGACAGTGTGCTAAAGTATAGATAATAATAATTCAAATCCAAATGGTGTTCAAACGATAAATAAAGTTATCGTTTGAACACCATCGTATATTGAAAAACTTAATTAGTCTTTACATTATTAATTGTAATTTGAATAAATATTAAAGTTTTGCAAAAGATAATTCTAAAACTAATTGGCGTGCAAGGCGCTTTAGCGCCGACCGCACGCCAACGACTTTAGACAAAAAAAAAGGGAACCCTTTCGGGTTCCCTTTTCTTTTTCCTTTCTAATTACTTGTCGTTTTTGAGTGCGATGACCATTTGACCATCGACCATCCAAATCACACGGATTTCGATTTGCAACTGCTTTGCGACCGAAAATGCTCGCTGGCGGTGCTTCATTTTTTCCTTATTGATTTGGGCTTCGTCACGGGACTCGCCGTTGGCATCCACAAGGGAAACCTTTGCTTTTCCCCAGGTGAAAGCATCATTGGGGTCGGTCGGGTCTAGCGACAGAATATCCTTTGCCAATGCCTCATCCTTGTATGCAGGCTTTCCTTTGCGGGAAAGTTTGCCAGCCATTTGGGAAAGGTTGACTCGGACATTCGGGGTATTGCCATGAGTATTCTTTGGTTCCGCATTAGCGGTCACCTTGTTTGTGCTCACGGGTACTACTCTAACAAGTGACCCCAGATATGCACTAAAAATAATAACCATTAGAGTCCAATTTGGTTGGCGCACAATGGAGCTGAAGCCTCCATGCACGCCAATCGAATTAGGATTTGAAACATCATGTAATTTATTACATGTAAATTGTAAATTTGTAATAAACCATACCCCAACTTGAAGACAAACAAACTGGTGTTCAAAGCGCTTTAGCGCGACCAGAACACCAGCAACTTTGGGCAAAAAAAAGGACCGCCCGAAGGCGGTCCTTTCTTTTTTGATTATTTCACCCCTTACGTGAAATAACCATTTCTCCATTATTGGTCCATTGAATACGGATTACGATACCCGTAGCCTTTGCAACCGAAATGGCGCGCTGTCTCCACAGCATTTTGTTGGCGTTGTCCTTCTTTGGGTCTCCCGTCAGAACGACCGCCGCCTTTGACCAAACGAATGCGTCGTTAGCGTCGTTTGGGTCCAGCGACAGAATGTCTGCCGCTAGTGCCTTGTCCTGATAGGGAGGTTTGCCCTTCTTAGACAAACTGCCTTGCAGGTCTTTCAGGTTCACCTTACGGTTTGCCTCCGCCTTAGCGGTCGGCTGTTGTGTTGCCACGACTAGAACTATACCCAGCGGGTTTGGAAATGCACTAAAAATGAAGAATAGATGAGTACGATTCCGCTGGCGTTTAAGCGCGCTGAAGACACGCTCGCACGCCAGCCCGATTACATATTGTGAGTAATATTAAATTATTACAAGGAATTAGTAATTGTGTAATAAAGAGAGACCAAAGGTTTGTCCAACAGCGCTGGCGTTCAAAGCGCTTTAGCGCGACCAGAACGCCAGCGACTTTGGGCAAAAAAAAGGGAACCCTTTCGGGTTCCCTTTTCTTTTTCCTTTCTTTTACTTCTTGAGCGAGATGTACATCTCGCCATTGGTTGACCAGTTGATCTGAACCTTGAGGTTCACACCCTCGGCAACCGAAATAGCACGTTGGCGCCACTTCATCTTTTCGGCGTTGATTGCCTTGGGGTCGGTTCCCGTGACGTTCACGGTTGCCTGAACCCACAAGATTGCCTCGCCATCACCAAGAGTCAGCAGGTCTTGCGCCAACGCAGGGTCACGGTACGGGGGCTTGCCTTTCTTGGCAATCTTTCCTTGCAGTTCCGCAAGGTTCACCTTGCGGTTCGGTTCTGCCTTAGCAGTCACCTTGGGCTTGTCGCTCATGTGAAACACTATAACAAGTGACCTTGGCTATTCACTAAAAATAAGAACACCTACCCCCTAACAGCGCTGGTGTTTAAGGCAGCTGAAGCTTCCTCGCACACCAGCACATCCAGGTATTGAAAGAATACATACTCAAGAAAGCCATGCCGTTGATGAACACCATTCATCAAGACAAAAAAAATGGGGGGCCGAAGCCCCCCATTTTTCAATCCATCAATTCGGTGAATTCGTACATCAGTGCCGAAAGAAAGTCGCTCATCTTCACATCTTCGTTGTCAAGGTTGTCGACTTCGACAATCAGACCTGCATTTTCGTATTCCAAGACATTCTTGAGAATGTCTTGGAAAATGAACACAATGCGATAAAGGTAGTCTTTCGTAATCGGTTCCTGCCTCACTGCGTTGAGTACGGTGAGAACCGCTACCGACCGCATGGAATTGTGTAATTGCAACGCTGCGTGCCGTGCAAGCGGTGTCGATTGTGCAGCCAATTTGTCGGCATACTCCGTAACACCTACTGACATTTCCATCACTAATCCGACTTGCTCATTCTTTGCATTTTCTCCAAACATAATCGCCTTTCGGTTGGGGTTATTACTGACAGGACTAATAGTAACAAGTGACCTAGGTTATGCACTAAAAGAGAAAATAGACCATTATAAACAACGCTGGTGTTTAAGAGAACTGAAGCACCTCTCGCACACCAGCCGAATAGTGAGTGAAGAGAATATTCATTTAATTTTTTGATTGCACCGCACGGGACGGGTTGGCGGAACCCCCTCGCCCGAGCAACAGGGCGAGGGGGTTATCCGTCTGGGGAGACTATCGGCGTTGTGCGTCGTCAAACGCATTGATTATTCGGGTAATCGTGTTTATTCTCCTGACCAGTTTCGCCTGAAGAGTGGCATTCTTTGCGCCCCGTGCCGCCTCCGTTCGGAGGTTGCCCAGTTTCCAAAGCGCTTCTAGGCGCTCCTCATTCAGGGTAATGATGTCGCCCACGGTTGCCCCGCCTTTTGGAAGGCGAGACATCGGGCGGTCGGGCTTGACCCAACCGCTACGCTCAACCGCCGCCAGTAGTGCCTCATTGATGCTTTTGTGTTCTTTCGGCTCCGCATTCACGGTCACCAGGTTGTTTCCCATAACCAGTACTATAGTAAGTGAGTCCAACTATGCACTAAAAGTGAAAATGGAACGAGTCCAGTACGGCTGGCGCTTGAGTGCGCTGAAGCACCCTCTGCACGCCAGCGATGTAATGAGAAATATATATTCAAAGAATCGTGTCCTATGCATGAACGCCATCCAAAGACAAAGAAAAAGGGCGGGGTCTTTCGACCCCGCCCGATTTCACGCCAGAAGTCTGGCGATTGTCCGCAGGCGGCGAGCAATGTCTCGCTTTTTGCCTGCGTGGGTTTGCCCTGTCGCCTTTTCGTCGGCGACCAGACGAACGTATTCGTCTTGGAGAGTATTCCTTTCCTCCATGACGATTACCCCGTCTAGCAAGGTCCAGCCTGTGCTGGTATCCCTTGCGAGAGCCTCCATCAGGATTGGCCTGATGGGGTATAGGTTCGGTTCCGCATTCACGGTCACCAGGTTGTTCCCCATGTCAAACACTATACCATGTGGGTTTAGACATACACTAAAAGAGAACATTAGGTGACCCCTTAATCGCTGGTGTTTCAGTTCGCTGAAGACTGCCTTGCACACCAGTGTTTGTATGGTGAGAGAATATATGCTCAATCATCTCGACTGATCGTACCGAATGGGTTGAAGTTCCCCCGCCCTGCGGGGGGCGCAGGGCGGGGGAGAACTGTCACCAACCGTCTCCCGAGCGTGTGTCGTCTAGGTGGTTACCTTGAACGATGCTCACGATGATGCTCGTTAGCTCGTTGATAGCGGCGGTCTCGCTTTCACCGATGTTGCGAACCGTTTCCATGACTGCACCTGTACGCAGGTCGTCAAGAATGCTGACGATGATGTCGTGCCCGTTCGCTCCGATGCTTATGTAATGCTCCGCTAGTAGTTCGCTGAGCGTGTAGTCCTTTGTTGCCATTTCTTGTCCATTCTCCCCGTGTGGGGTCTAGTTATTACTGACAATAAAGACTATACCAAGTGAGTTCGACTATGCACTAAAAACGTCTGAACTGTGTATCCACGCTGGCTGGTGTTTCAGTTCGCTGAAGCGTCCTTGCACACCAGCGCCTTATGCATAGTGAATGAACATATATTCAACTTTGCAGATAGACCGCATGGATTGGGTTGCAGTAAACCCCGTGGGGGCGGCGGCAAGATAGCCGCCACACCCCCACGTGGGTCTCCGCCATCTTTCCTGCAACGCCCCGCGGAGCGGGCGTTACAGGGGAACCGTTATTTCCGTTACCCCCTAGGTTCCCTCAGGGGTAAAGGTCGCGTTCCCCGACACCGAGACGCTGCTCGCGTGCGCTACTGTCCGACATCAACCACTATAGCAAGTATGTTTGGGGATGCACTAAAAGTGAAAATGGATGAGTACCGTACCAGTTGGCGTTTAGAAAGCTGAAGCCTTTCTAGCACGCCAAGCACGCAATGGGATACGTTTGCGAACGTATATTCAATCTTGAGAGCTGACCGTATCGGATGGATTGGAGTTGCCCCCGCCCGAAGGCGGGGGCATTGCTCACTTCTGGGGGGCAGGCTTGGCCTCCGCCCGATGGAGTTCCCCACGGAGCCAAGCCCCGTAGTAGGTCTCCATCTGGCGGAGCGTCTCACGGGAGCGATTGCCCCAGCGAGCGCCCTCACTCCTGACGCTCGGAGCGTCGAGGAGCGAGAGCGACATGGCCAGTGAGACAGCCTCAGCCGCCGTCTCAAGGTCCATGCGCTCCACCGTGCGGTGGTGCCAGTAGGTAGCCATCCCCGTGGGGAAGACACCCTGCCTTGCCCGACTCAGGTCGTCGCTCATGAGCGACCTCTCTTTCTGTCGGGTCGGGGTACTTCCGTTTCCCCCGACACCACCTACCTTAGCATGAGGGTTCGGATATGCACGAAAAGTGAGCAGAGCATCGCCCCTATTCTGTGGGTGTTCAAGTGAACTGAAGCCTCACACGCACACCCACGTTCGTATGGTGAAAGAGCGCCTGTATTAAATCTGGCGATAGCAGGGCATGGATGGGGTGGAGGGACCCCCCCCCGCCACGGGGGGGGGGGGGGGGGGGGGGGGTCTCAGTACCGAGTAGGCTTTCCTAAGCCTTGGGACTGCCGCAGGCGCACCGAGTCGAGAACGCCCTGCGCGAACCCGAGACGCTGCTCGGCATTCTCGCGGTCGGTATCGAGCATTGCCTCGAGCTTCTGGGATGCTTTTTCGTAGGCATCCCATCCCCTCGCGACCTTGCGCGCTTGCCGCTCGAGACGGGGGGGGAACATTTCATCCCATCCGTCGATGAGAATCGCCCCACACCCAACGGCTGTGGTGAGGGCGAGCATCAAAAGGAACCATTCCATTTCTGCCTCTCTGTCGTTGCTACTTCGGTTTCGCCCCGACACTCACCACCATAGCAAGCGTGTTTGGGGATGCACTAAAAGCGTGAAGTGTTCCAAACCCAACTCTGCGGGTGTTCAATGTGCTGAAGCACATCGAAACACCCGCCATTGACCCCCGAAACAGACAAAATAGATTACATCTTAAAATAACGAGTAACACAGAAAAAATATGTACTCAATTTTCTAAAAATATTAAAAATTTTCGGATAATGCGTTGCTACAACCATGTGGGGCAAATTCCGGTTGCAACGCAATGTTAACGATATAACGCAAAGCGTTATCATCGGAAAAATGCGGGTTGGAAGCAGCATGATATGTTTGTCCATCAAAGAGCAACGCTCTTCCAGACTTGGGTGCAATTGACTTTACAACTCTCATATCTTTGTCAAAAAGGTATGTCGGGGCATTGCCGTCATTGATGTAATAAACGCATACCCAATGTTTGGGGATTGAACCGTTATCATATTGAAAATCAACATGAGGAATCTGCGGGGGATAAAGGTTCGGCAAGGTCATCAAATTTTGCGGGTTTAAATCTCTTTCAGACAATATATAGCTACAATTAACTTTCATTCTTAATAATGAATAGTTTCCGAAATATGACTTAAGTGACATAACGAGCGGGACAAACTCTGAAAAATGCGGAGATGATTTTTCTTCAGTCGAATCATACAAATGATGACTTAATTGGATGGGGTTAACAAAGGAAAATACCGAGTTTTCCATTTTATTAAATCCACCCCCTTCATATAATCCCTCATGGGTTTTATAAGAGGGGTAGAAGCGATATGGAAAGGATGGAGAGGATGTGAGGTGGGATAGTATCTTTCGGTCCGCCACCTTTAATATGTCATCTATTACTAAATAGTCACCGTACATCTGAATTTTTTCATGTTACAAATTTCATATTTTAATTCTTCTCTGCGAGAAGTATAATATATACATGGTAGCATTATTCGTTGCTTTATTAGCTTTAGCAGTTAAGCGCTAAGCTCCCAGAGTAGGACTCGAACCTACAACCCATTGATTAACAGTCAATTGCACTGCCTATTGTGCTATCTGGGAATGGTTGTCCGAATAATGGCATATTCGTCTGGTGTTTATTCTATGTCGTAGAAATACCTATCATCGTCTGATGTGCGCCATTTAGCGGCATCCTCGACATCCCATTGGCGAGTGTTAATTAGGCGGTCAATTAAGGTCCCAGATTTCGTTGTATAGGACGGGTCAAATAGACGTACCCTGTTGTTTGGTTGAATAGCAAAATTGCCGTCATCCCGAACAATTACATGACCGCATTTATGTTGCCCAGGGTTAACGCTAAAACCAGCATTTAATATGTTGTCATCTGGCGCATGCCAATCCAAGGTGAATAAATACTTACCATTAACAAATTCTCCACTGCGTGCTACATAGGTCATCCGCATATTTCGCATCGCCTGAAATTCTGTCACGGTGACATGAGGGCTGAAAGAATTCCACAGTACTAAGTCGTGGATATCAACTTCTGGCACATCAGGCCTTTCACAGAAAGCGCTTATTGGCATTCTCCACCACACTCCTCCGTCCTCCATTAAAAAATGAAACAACGGAGATCGACCCTGAATTGACGCAACACCAAAAATCATGCACGGAAAATATTGGTTGTGAGAATCTATCTGGTCTCTCAGGTAGTTGCCGCGAACGTAGCACTCAATTGCTGGAATGTTGGCATTCAATTCTGGCATAGTAATATCCTATCACGTTCTGCGGAAGGAGAGGGATTTGAACCCCCGATGGGCTATAAACCCATTCCTGTTTTCAAGACAGGTGCGTTCAGCCGCTCCGCCATCCTTCCTATTTTATCAATCAGAATTTACATCTGTTGTAATAAGATTCAAACCGTGCTCTCTGTCATAAACAATATATTCTAATGAAGTAAAGTTAAAATAAGTCTCTAAGAAATCCAAAGTCTGATTAATGTCTAAAGAACCGCATGTATAAATATCAAGTTGGATAAGTGCCGGGTCTTGTTCATCCCAGATGTGAAATGCAATATGGGATGTTTCAATCATGACGACTGATGTAAGACCTCTATTACCTTCAATATCAATGTATGTTGCAAATGGTCCTTGCACTATTTTCATGTCAAGAAAACCAACAAGCTCTCTTACCCACGATACGACTTCCTCTGTGTTTGTTGGCGGATCGACAATGTGTCCACGCAGCATAAGGTGTTTATGAAATGGTTTTTTACAATCTTTTGACATGTCCAAATGGTAGGATTCGAACCTACAACAAACGCTATATAGAAGCGCTACTCTGCCAGTTGAGTTACATTCGGGGTTTGGGTTGGTTTAAGAACTTCCCTTACTTTTTTCTCTTCTTTTCTTTAATAAATCAAAATTTTTAATTTTTGTTTCACCCATATATTCCCAAGCAAAACCATCTTTGATCAATTGTTCATTAATTGAAATTTTATTATCATCTACAAAGATCCATCCAAGAATTCTTCCATATTTTTCGGTTGAATTGGGTTTCTCTGTTTTAATAACAATCTTTGTAGCACTTTTTAATGTCTCATCAAGTTTCTTTTTAACTTCAAGACCAAGTTGTTTTTCTATTTTATCTGTTGTTCTGGATTCTGGAGTATCAATACCAGCCAATCTTACTCTTTGATAATAAGAAATATTAAATCCAAGATCAATATCAACATCAATGGTGTCACCATCTACAACTTTATATAATTTTTTTACAGTATATTCGTACATTTTTACCTCCTTTGAGCCCTAGGTCAGAATTGAACTGACGACCTACCGCTTACAAGGCGGTTGCTCTGCCACTGAGCTACAAGGGCACTATATTTAAACTACAGGCGCATTGTAATTCTACTTAAAAACAGAACTACATTTTGAACAATCTGCTTGAGTTTATTTTTCATAGATTAGTATATTATTTAAATATAATATTGGGATATGTAGCATCAACTACACCGTTTGCAATTTTAATATTTTTAATTGAAATATCAATTGATGTAACTGGATGTCGATTGTTTGCCTCAGATGAGAGATCAAATAAAAATGTATGATTAATCCACATCATTGCAATAACTGAGTAGCCAATAACATCTAGCAGGGTATCCATTAAAGATTCATTTTGAGGAGTATTGTTTTTTAACATGAGATTTTCAAGTCTTGCAACTTTGTCATGCGTTCTAATAACTAATCCATTAATCCCAAATCTTGAAATATTTTTTGGACCGTAATCTTTTTGTTTAGCTATAACTGTTTTTTTAACAAAAAATGAATAATCATCATAATCAAAAGTTTTTAACTTTCTTATCATAGATGCAGACATTAAAGACAATGTAATCCAATGCTTTAAATGATATATTTCATTTTTTCTTTTTAAATCAAAATTTTCAGATACAAAATATTCTGGATCCGAATCCCAAATTTTATTATCAATCATTGAATTGATAATATTTTTCATATTCCCTAAATCATCTGTAGAAAGAGGGGTCTCAAAAAAATGAAGTTGATTGGAATCATATAAATCTGAATAATTTTTTATATAAGAGAAGAGGGCAGCAACAGTTATTGTTGCTGCCTCCTCCCATGTATCAACATCTCTTGCTTTAAGAAGATCTTGATATAACATATTATTTTGTACGCTCAGCCTGCGGGTCAAGAATTTCAAACTGACCTCGCTTGATCTTTTTAAAATAGCCAACATTCGAATTATAGAAATTATAGAAAGTTGGCATTGAAATACCAGTTGCTTCAACAATGTCTTTTGGAGTTACTGTATTTCCAACATTCTCTTTAAGCCAAGCCTTGATTGCGTTTGATTTTCTAGACTTTTTTGTAGCAGAAACGGCTTTGCCAACAAAGCCATGCTTTGCCCAAATGCCTTCAATTGTTGTTGCAGGGACTCCGTAATATCTAGAAGCCTCTGCAGCTGACATATTATATTTAATGGCAGTAAGTGCGCTATAAACGACTCTTTGCTCATCCCCGCTTAAGTTGCGGTATTCTGTTGCTAAAATTTCTCCGATTCTTTGGTCAGTAATCATGTGAATCCTTTCTTGTGGAGGAGAATATTCTACACGCTCAGATAAAAAATGCAAATCATTTTTCTATCTTTGCTGGATAAATGTTTGAAACGGAGCGCCCGTGTACGGATCAAATTTTGATGCTATTGATAATGATTTAATTACAGCATTCTTTGCTTTTGTTAAAGACAATTCTCTTCCATTTGTTATAGTATGCAATGCACCTAAAGCATAAGCAGAGCCTGTCCCTATTGCGTATACCCCAGCCCTATCAGATGTCCAAGAATAATCACTTTCAATTATATAAATACATGCATTAATAACAACTATAATTGTTGAAGCCTGTTCTGCAATATGACTCTTATTATCATTATCTGGAGAAGCATAACCTGTTGCTTCAAAACATTCTCTCAATCCAGGAATAAATTTTTGAGTTATAAACTGATCAAGCTTTGTCCCAGCAGTTGTAAACGATGGAGTTGGTGGTGTAAAAGCATGATGAAGTATATTTATCGCTCTAACATCACCAGCCGCCCCGAGTAAATATCTACCATTTTCGGCAATTTTGCTAGAGCCAGTCCCTAGAGTTGTTATTTGGTATGCATTTCCGTTATCGTCAAAGGACGATATACGAGAATCTGTACATATTACGGCGTATCTATCGCCTTGAATTCCTACTATTGTTGTCATAATTTAATGGGGCACTCCTGACATCCAAATTTAATCTTTCGAAATAAATTTGTCCAGGTGTGCCCCAATAATATTATATCTTATTTATTTTGCGTTTTGTCTAAATGCCACTCAATATGTGAATCAATTTTTCTACTCACGTTGTTGACATCTTTATTTAAAGTTTTAATCATATCTTCAACAACATTATGGTCTTCACGGTTCTCTCTTCTGCCTTTTTGGACAAGAGAGGCAAGAATGCCACCAGTTGCTGCTATAAAAGCTACGACAATCGCTTCCAATTAGATCACTTATTTAATAAAAAATTAGCGATTGTCTCAACGTCCATATCGAACTCGCCATGTTCTTTAATATGACTCTCAAGAAGATCAATCAGGTCCGACTTTTTTATAGTCTCTGGGTCAAGAGGGATTTCCTTTTCAGCACCCTTCTTTCCGCCTCCAGAACTTGGTGCTGGGGTATAAGAGCCTGCGGGAATTGTTGTCTTTTTTGTCTCTGGATCCAGAGGAACTTCTTTCATCGCTTTGATTAAATTCATCTGTGACTCATGCCAAGAGGCTGCTTTGATATGGTCCTGCATTGCCTCTGCTGACGACTTTGCCATGTTCTCATGCCAAGCCTTCATCCCTTTATGATCTTCGATCATTTTTGAAACATTATTATTAAAATTCATTTTTTTTCTCCTTGAATATTAAGTATATCTCTAATTAAATTAATTAATCTTGAGATAGTATCTTTTTCTTCACTATTTTCTTCATATTCACCTTCATCTTTCATCTCATTCTCTAGCTTTATCTGGCCTTCGTCTTCAATTTCATTTTCAGGCATCACTAAATTATCAGGAATAATTGCAAATCTGCATTTTCCATAGTCTTCAACTTGCATTGAAAGAATTTTACAAACACTTTCTCCGCTGTACAGGGCGCAATTATTGCAATAGACACCAATTGCCTTGTCATCATTTTTTTCGGCAGATTCATAACCAATCCAGATACCAGAACCTTCTTTATCGAATTTTCCATACTTTTCTGCAACAGCAAGCAACGCTGTATACAGACCAGACTCTTCTTCGGTCAGGTCTTCAGCAACTTTGGTCATGGCTTCGGCTTTCGAAACAGTTCGATATCCACCACCACGCTTTTTGTATTCTCTAACTAGCCATGCATTTGCATATGCTGATGGGTAGACATCAAATTTAGCCTTTGCCTCAGCTTTTACTCTTGCGTATAAAGCAGGATTTGTTGGAACGTTCATACTTGATGCTTTCTCAGTAGAAACATAGATAGGTTTTTTGTCCTGTCTTGTCTCTGTTGATTCTGCTCTCCTTTTTCTTCTAATTGCCGAAGCAATTTGCTCGGGTGTCATTCTTGCTGCACGGGATGCTGGGACGCACTTGGGGTATTTCCCCTTACCTGCGTCTGCTCTACCACAAGGTTCGTAGCCCCCACCTTTTTTTGGTCTTGAAAGATCAACCCAATCTTCTCTGAACCACTCTTTTAAGTTTTTAAAAATAGAGTCAATTTCTTTTTCATTGATCTTCTTGGGCTTTTTCTTTTGAGGATACCCCTGCTGTGGGTTTTTTATACCAGAACCCATTGTCTCAGTCGAGACTTCATTTGCTTTATTTGAATATTCGCCTGTTGCAAGACCTTGAACAGTAGCTTTTCTTTTGGCTTCACCCATTGATTTAGCATCACCTCTTGTGTAAAGGTAACATTTTCCACTTTCTCCCCACTTAAAACCAGGTTGACCATTTTCTGAGCATGGATTAACAGGCATAGTAACTATAATTTTATCATATTTTACTTATAGATACTGTAAAGATTCTTCTGATCCCATCTCTGAACCGGAATTTTAACATTATGGAAAGAAGCATAAGCGTCCTCGCTTGAATAATAAACCCTAGCGTAGGCTTTTCTTGCTCCTTCGTCATAAACTGGGCACTCAGGATTTGGATCCAAATACAAAGCCTTGTATTGATATGGATCTTCATGCCAATGAACAGCATTTACAACAACTAATTTCTTAAGGCAGTATGGACATACCTTTTCAGGGTATGGAAAATCTTTAATTACTCTACCGATCAGCATTTAGTCCTCCTCAGATTGACCTTCTGGTGGTCTAGATATGAGAATAAAGTTAATTATCTCATCAACTGATTTTCTGGCAATGTCTATGCCATCCATAAGACATGAAAGTTCATCTATTGTCATTAAATATTCTTCTGAGGGGCTTGAAATATAAAATGCGGGAGCATATCCACCTTCAAAAGGCACAGATTTAATAATTATTGTCAAAGTTTCAATCTCTTCGAGATCGTTATTCTCTGAATAAGGAACTATTCTCATCATAATCGATTCCATCTGGTAGGACTGTAACAACATCTTGATAAGATGTCAGCAATTTCTTTGCTAATAATTCAAGCAGTGGTGTTTCTTTTGTTCTTTTTTTACCAAAAAAAATAACAACAACATAATTATCTATTTTTTCATTAAAAAATAACTTAAAATCTTTATCTTTAATAATTTGAACTTTTCTTTTTGCAAAAACTTTTATATATACTTTAATAAATTTAGATGTAGACGCTGGAGATGCGTAAATATATACCTGACCATTGGTCAATTGTTTTAAAAATTCTTTAATGTAGTCATAAGGAAACCAGGTATCACTTAAAAGTAATAATTTTTTGTCTTTTAAGTAATTACTATTTATTTTTACCACTCGAATAGACCGCTGCAATTAAGTTTATAACAATTACTATTAAAAATGGACCGAGTATTCCAGGGTCGTGGCTCCATCCAGCTTTAATGCCAAAATTGATTAAAACAGTATTGATAAGCAAATATGTAATAAATATAATAAATGTACTCATATGGCAACTCTACCGCAATCAATGAAGGCCTGATGGGTTATTGGCATCTTTTCTAAGAAAAATTTTTCAATTATTTTTGCATACTCATTTATTTCGTACTGAGCATTGCTATCATTTCTAAGAGAAATAAAATTTATCAATGATCTAGCATTAACTGACCAAATAAACTCTGTATATTGTGAGACTGGCAGGACACATCTTGCAATTTCTTTTGCAACACCTATTTCTATTAAACGTTTATATGAAGAATATGCATGTTGATTGCAATGATTAATCTCCAATATTGTTTCATTTACAATCTTTTTATCCTCAATTGCTTGAAAGGTATAAGCACCTGGTTTACCAACCTGCTTTCTTATATTCTTGGCTTGAGGAACATAAAAATGAATTATTTCAGGAACATGATATCTCATACTCATTTCATTGAATGAAGACCATCTATGTCTCATCCACTCTCTAGTGACAAAAATTGGTGCTTTAATTCTGAATTTAAACATAGAGTGTTCAAAAGGTGTTGAGTGTTTATTTTTCATTAAATAATTAATCAATCCTTTCGCTCTATCATCTATTTTGTCTTGGTAGGCGGCAAAAGAAACCCTTGCCCCATTGACGACATCAAGATCCGAAGCCATACTTCCTAATAGTTCCACTTCTCCGTGGTCAAGTACGTTATAAACAGTTGTATAAACCATTTCTGTAGGCTATCAGAAAAAAAAATAAAAATTTTCATTTTTTGACACATGAATGAAAAAAAATTGATATGCTTCGCATGCAAGGCATGCAAGAATACTTATATTCCATATATGCCTATATATCTTATATAATATGAATACTGATACAATAAAGACTATGAAAATAATTGCAATTGTTGAGTCCGATGACTACGGCGCTGCGGCAATTCTGGAGTCTGATTGCATTTCTGTTACAAGAATAGATGATTTTTATTTTGCAGCTGCTCGTTGTGTTTTTACACAAATGCCAATAACTTGTGAAATTTCTGAAAAGGATGCTAAGTTATTGATGAATCAGGGTGTAAACTGCATATCTATTTCCTCAGATAGTTTTGGATCTGAGGATACCGAAGGTATCAAAAAATAACACATCATTCTATGAAAAAAATTAGCTGGTTTAGCTTAAATAATACTGATATTAGTGGAGAACTTTGGGCAAGCCAAGGCTATGCTACTGCTGCATTGAATACAATTAAATCAATTCAAGCAAAAAACTTTGGTGTGTTCTACAATAGGCCAGAAATTTCTTTTCATATTAATTTTTGTCAACCTCATTATTATCAGTTAAATAATGATTACAAAGTTGGCTATACCCCCTGGGAATCAACAAAAATTCCTAATGGCTGGTTATACAATATGAGTCTATGTAATGAAATATGGGCTACCTCAAACTTTGTTAAAGAAGTTTATAAAACTCATAATGTAAATGAAAATATATATGTAATTCCTCATGGTATCTCAGAAGATTTTTCAATTGTTGAAAGAGAAGAAACAGACACATTTTATTTTCTTCACGTTGGGGGGGATTCTAAGAGAAAAAATGCACAACTTGTTGTAGATGCCTTTCTAGAATTATTTGATGGCAAAGAAGAATTTAAATTAATACTCAAATATAATAATTTCTGCCATGCTGAAATTTATCTTAATGGCAGACTTCTTCCTGCAACGCAACATTCTCAAATAATTGGCATTCCAGAAGTTTTTGATGTCAATCAAATAATTAAACTTTATCATAAAGCTCATTGCCTTGTTTATCCAACAAGTGGAGAAGGTTTTGGTATGATTCCATTTGAAGCAATGGCAACAGGTCTCCCCACAATTGTTACAAATGCAACTGGGTGCAAAGATTTTGCTCAATATGGTGTTCCACTAGAGACTGACTTTGGATTAGCGGAATATAATTCTTACCAGTATGGTACTGATACTGGATATTGGGCCACTCCAGATATTGAAGATGTTATCTCAACAATGCAAAATGTTGTTAATGAATATGATCTTTTTAAGAAACATGCTCACAGGTCAGCAAAAATAATTCACCAAGAACACTCCTGGTCGTCAGTTGCTGATATGATCATCGCTCGTTACGAAGAGTTTGAAAAAAAACATCATTAGTCCTAAGCACTAATTGAATCGTTGTAACGATTGAATTGATATCATAATCCTTTACATATAGGAGCAAAAATGACTAATAATACACCCAAGGAAGATTTGATGTTCTCTTTTAAACTTAGTGATGACTTTGTTTCTTCATATAAAACAAAACCTTCTCCATTCGGATACAAAGACGCTGGGAATAATTCAGTTGGGGAAATAACATTCTTACGCACATATTCGCGCAAAAAAACGGATGGGACTAAAGAAACATGGGTGGAAGTTTGTGAGCGTGTTATTAATGGTATGTATTCTCTTCAAAAAGACCATTGTCGTAATAACAAACTTCCTTGGAATGGTGTTAAGGCTCAAGCAAGTGCAAAAGAGGCTTTTGACCGTTTGTTCAATCTTAAATGGACACCACCTGGTCGTGGTTTGTGGATTATGGGGACTGAACTTGTAAATGTACAGCGCAACTCTGCTGCGCTTCAAAATTGTGCTTTTGTTTCAACATCTGAAATGACAAGGGATAATCCAGCGGAACCTTTTGGTTTTCTAATGGAAGCGTCAATGCTTGGTGTCGGTGTTGGGTTCGATGATAAGGGTGCAGACAAAGATTTTGTTATTTACGAACCATCTAAGTCAGAAGTTGTTGATATAATCGAAGACTCAAGAGAGGGCTGGAGAGATTCGACAATTTCTCTTATTAATTCCTACCTTAAACCAGATCAAAACAAAATTACGTTTGACTACTCTTTGATTCGCCCAGCAGGTCAGACAATTAAAACGTTTGGCGGAACAGCCGCTGGTTCTGACCCGCTTATCAAACTTCATAACCATATTAAAAAAATATTTTCTAACAGAAATGGTGAAAAATTAACAAGAACCGATATTGCTGATATTGGAAATATGATTGGTGTTTGTGTTGTTTCTGGTAATGTTAGACGCTCAGCAGAGCTTTTAATTGGTCGTCATGATGATGATAACTTTTTGAATTTGAAAAACCCTGTACATTTTCCTGAAAGAAATTCATATGATTCTGAAAATCCAGGATGGGCTTGGATGAGTAATAATTCAATTGAAACAATTGTTGGCGCTGATCTTTCACATATTGTGGAAAATATTGCACTCAATGGAGAACCAGGCATTATTTGGTTAGATATGTCGCGCAAGTATGGAAGGCTTGCTGACTCTGCTACAAATAAAGATTGGAGAGTCGCTGGATATAATCCATGCGCTGAGCAGTCTCTTGAATCTTATGAATGCTGTACACTTGTTGAAACGTATCTTAATAGACATGAAAATATTGAGGATTATAAAAGAACATTGAAGTTTGCATATCTTTATGCAAAAACAGTTACTCTTTTACCTACGCATTGGGAAAAGACCAATGCAATTATGCAACGCAATCGTAGAATCGGAACATCTATGTCTGGTATTGCAAATTTTGCTGATATCAATGGAATTCCGATTCTTAAAGAGTGGATGAATGCTGGCTACGAAACCGTTAAGAGATATGACAATGTTTACTCGGAATGGTTTGGTATTCGTGAATCAATCAAGATGACAACTGTTAAGCCTTCAGGGACTGTTTCAATTCTCGCAGGTGAATCCCCAGGGGTTCACTGGACTCCGGGTGGAGAATATTTTTTAAGAGCAATTCGATTTGCTAACAATGATTCAATGATTCCTTTGTTCAAAATGGCGAATTACTTAGTAGAGCCAGCTTCTGAATCGCCAGATACAACATCTGTTGTCTTTTTCCCAATTAAATCAAATGCTAAAAGATCTGAAAAAGATGTGACAATTTTTGAAAAAATGGCAATTGCAGCAACAGCACAAAGATACTGGTCTGATAACTCAGTCTCAGTAACAATATCTTTTGATTCTGAAATTGAAAAAAAATATATTGGCACAGTTCTTCACATGTATGATGGACAATTAAAAACCGTATCTTTCTTACCCCAAGGTAATCATGTGTATCCACAAATGCCGTATACACAAATTTCTAAGTCTGAATATGAGAAATATACAGACAATCTTTTTCCAATTGATTTTTCTGGCATCTATGCTGGTCTTGGGGCAGATGCTATTGGTGAGTCTTATTGTACAACAGACGCATGTGAGATTAAATTCTTAAAAGAAAACGTACAGTCTTCGTAACCATATTTGCCCAAAATGATGATAAATGGTATATCATTGGTAGATAATTTAATAAAATTGATGTATGATTGTCTTAAATGAGTTTTGATATCATTAAAGATAATAAAATTTGGATACCTGAACGGTCCTATGGCATTTGCATGTGGATGATGCCAGATGGCCTTCCTTTATCTGATGGCGATGGAATACTTTGTGCCGAAGGTCTTGTTGGTGACAAGAATGTTGAAAATCGCGTGAGACAGGCGGCTAAATACTGGACTGGTTCAGAAGACGGTGATGTTCAATGGGTCTCTGGCGCAAGGAAAGTCTCATCCTCAGAGAAAGACGACCAAGCAGAGAGATTGAATAATGGTTTAATAGCGGATCCATTTGAAGATATGTTTGATCAACATTTTAAATAAGAGGTTTTATGAATAATAAGATGGTTCATGTTGAAAGCGATATTGATGATCAGGAAGACCTAGATCTTTCCTATCTTCAGGCATTCTCATCTCATGATTCAAAAGACCCTTTTAAAGAAATTACAATATCTTCGCTTTCTCCTTCAATGCGAAGGAAGGCATACAGGCTTCAAAAAAGACTTGAAGGTGAAGATGGCACTAAATCTAAATATATAGATCCAGAAGTTGTTAATGGATATTCTCTTTGGGATATTGTCAATCCTCCTTATGATCTAGACAATCTTGCTGGCCTGTATGATCAAAGTGCAATTCACAATGCTGCGATAAACGCTCGCGTCATGAATACTGTTGGTCTTGGTTTTGAGTTTGTTGAAACTCTTAAAGCTAGAAGAAAGGTTGAAAAAGCACAAGACGACTCCGCAAAAATAGATCGCGTAAGAAAAGCCGTGCAGGATCTAAGAGAAGATCTTGAAAATAAATTTGAAAGTTTTAATGTTGAAGAAACGCTTATTGAAACTCTTGTAAGAGTTTGGCAAGATGTTTTGTCTGTTGGAAATGGTTATTTGGAAATTGGTCGTAATAATTCTGGAGAGATTGGATACATCGGTCACGTTCCAGCAACAATGATTAGAGTGAGAAGAAAGCGCGATGGCTTTGTTCAGCTTTCAAGAAGTAACAAGATTCAAGCAGTCTTCTTTAAGAACTTTGAAGATCTTGAGATGAAAGACCCTATTAACGGTGATCCAAACCCTAATGAAATACTACATTTCAAAATCTATTCACCAAATAATACGTATTATGGCATACCAGCAGCGGTGTCGGCTGCAGCTGCGATTGTTGGTGATAAATTTGCAAAAGAATATAATATTGATTATTTTGAAAATAAGGCAATACCAAGATATGCCATTATTTTAAAGGGTGCAAAATTAAGCAATAAATCAAAACAAGAACTTGTTAATTATTTTAGAAATGAAGTAAAAGGAAGAAATCACGGGACATTAGTTGTACCCCTCCCCGCCAGTATTGGGGCAGATACAGATATCAAGTTTGAAAAACTTGAGGCAGGCGTGCAGGATGCTTCGTTCGATAAATATCGTAAATCTAACAGAGATGAAATTCTTGTAGCAAACAGAGTGCCAGCACCAAAAGTTGGTGTTTATGATAACGCAAACTTGGCTGTTTCAAGAGATGCTGATAAGACATTTAAAATGCAAGTAATTGGTCCAGATCAGGCTGTTATTGAAAAACGAATTAATAGAATTGTTATGGAATTTACTGATCTTTTAGAATTTAAACTTAAAAAAATTGATCTTGTTGATGAAGATATTGAATCAAGAATTTTTGATAGATATCTCAGAACAGAAGTCCTTGCCCCCAATGAGGTTCGTGCCAAAATTGGGCTTCCTGAAAGAAGAGATGGCGACGATGTTTTGCCATATCCAACGAGGATAAAACAAGAAGGGGCGGGAGCGCCTGTTGGAAATTCAAATAACAGTGCAGCAAATCCGCCCAAGTCAAGAAGTGATTCTGGCGGCTTGCCAGAGGGTACTAGAGAATCTGGTGATCAGAACGAACGAGGACAAAATCAAGACTCGGGCAACAATCTAGATTCTTAAAATGGAGGATAATAATGAGTTACGGAAGCGTCGTATATTCAGACACATCGGTGGATAGCACTGCTGGTGAAGTATCAATAGGAAGACATACAGTTTGTATTAAATTTATTAATACACATGCATCAACAAATGCTGTAGTTAAACTCAATGGTGGTCCACACGAAGTTCTTATTCCAGCAAACAAAAACTATGTTGAAATTGAAGGTGATTTTACAAAATTTCAAGTTATTACTGCTGATGTTGCATTAGCTGTTTTTGCTGTTGGCTGATTATATAGAAAAGAATGTATAATAAACTATTACGAGGTAATATGGAAGACTTTATACTTTCGTTCCCAATTGACTTTATCAAAAAGGAACAACGAATTGTTAGTGGCATCGCTACTGCAGATAATATAGATAAATCTGGTGATTTAGTAAATTTCGATGCCTCAATCGAAGCATTTAAAAACTGGGGCGGAAACATTCGAGAGATGCACGCACCAATTGCTGTTGGTAAAGCTATTAAATATGAACCAATTAAAATCAGTGGTCCTGATGGCAAAGAGTACAATGCAATCAAAGTTGAGGCCTACATATCAAAAGGCGCAGAAAACACATGGCAAAAAATTCTTGATGGGACGCTTACTGCTTTTTCAATTGGCGGAAAGATTGTAGAAAAATCCCAAGATACATCTAAAGTCTACAATGGTAGACCAATTAATATTATTAAAAAATATGTTTTAGGTGAATTAAGTTTGGTTGATAATCCTGCTAATGCTCTTGCGGTTGTAGATATTATTAAAAGAAATCAAGATACTGGTGATCTTGAGTATATTTTGCAAGAAATTATAGAAAAAGCAAAACAGCCAATCAAAGATCCCAAAGGCGGATTGACGGCGGCTGGTAGAAGACACTTCAAACAAACTGAAGGTGCAAATTTAAAACCTGGAGTAAGAGGTCCAGCAAATACACCAGAAAAGATGCGTAGAAAAGGTTCTTTCTTAACTAGATTTTTTACAAATCCATCTGGACCAATGAAAGACGATAAGGGAAGACCAACAAGACTAGCCCTCTCTGCAGCAGCATGGGGGGAGCCAGTTCCACAAGACCGCTCCGATGCCGCTGCTCTCGCTGCTAAGGGTAGAAGGCTTCTTGAAAGATATTCAAAAATTAAAAATAAAAGCATAGAAACAATCCTGGAAGAAGAGGAAGAAACTCTTAAAAAAGATATGGAATACTTCTTGGGAGAAGATTTTGAAAAAGAAATAGAGGAAAATGAAAAAAACGTTATGAAGCAAGAGAATTTATTGCAAAATGATATAAAATATGATAAGGTCTTAAGAATGAATGAACAAGATGAGAAACTCACGCTCTTAAAGCGGTTTGTTAACTGGCTTGTTCCCGATGTTCAAGAGGATGCTTCAACACAAACAACAGTTGAAGTAAATGAAAACACACAGGAGGAAGAAATGGATATTGATGTCCTTAAAGATGCCCTTAGTGCTGTCGTTGACGAAAAACTGGCTGCTTTCGCTACTTCAATTAAAGAAGAGGTTGAGGCATCGGTCCAAAACAAAGTTGATGAACTTGCCAAGGGGTTTGAGGCTCAGACGGCTGAGCTCCAAGAAAAACTTGATGCAGCAGAGAAAGCTCTTGCTGAACAAGATGAGAAAGTTAACTCTTTTGCCAACTCTGGCGCAATTAAGAAGAGTGTCGATCCAGAGGATGATGAAGAAGGCGAAGAGATTAAAAAGTCGGCTCCAAAGTCAATTTGGAAAAATGTTTATTTGCCACAGGGCTTGATTAACGCTCTTGGTTACGAGTCATAATAGGAGGAATAATTAATATGGCATCACAAGAAGAAATTCTTTCAAAAGCTAACGAAGTAACAACGAGCGTTGTCGGCAGTGCCTCTGGGGGTCTCCTTCAGCCAGCGCAGTCAAATCGTTTTTTGGATTTCGTAATTGATCAATCTGTTCTCATGCAGAACGCAAGAATCGTTCGTATGCGTACACCACAAATGGAGATTGACAAGTTGTCAATCGGTACTCGCTTGCTTGCAAAGGCAACTGAGGCAACAGATGATGGCACAAATGCTGCTGTCACATTCAGTAAGGTCTCTCTAAGCACCGTGAAACTGCGTCTTGATTGGGCAATTTCAACAGAGTCTCTTGAGGACAACATTGAAGGTCCTTCACTTGAGGATCACATCGCTCAGGTCATGGCTCGTCAAACAGCTAATGACATGGATGATCTTTTCATCAATGGTAATACCTCTTCAAACAATGGCCTGCTCAAGGCTCTTGATGGCTTTATCAAGCTTGCAAAGGCTTCGGGTACTGTTGTTGATGAGGCAGGTAATAATATTTCACGTGCAACTTTTGACCGTATTCTACGCAATATGCCAACAAAGTTCCTGCAACGCAGAAATGAACTGAGATTCTTCACAGGCACAGGTCTTGTCCAAGACACGATCTTTAGCCTTTCGAATCCCAACTCAGCAACGGCAGCGACATCTGGCGCACCATCACCTGGTTCGCTCATTGGTGATGCTGCGTTTACGCAAGGCTCAATGCGCGGCAATGGTGGCGCTGGTTCGACTGGTCTTTCGCCATTCGGCATTCCTCTGGTTGAGATCCCTCTTACTCCAGAGAATGTTTCTGGAGATTATTCAGGAGCAACAGGAAGCCACGGTCATGTTGAGCTAACTTTCCCAAACAACAGAATTATTGGTATCCATCGTGACATTACAGTGTACCGTCAGTTCAAGCCAAAGACTGACACGATTGAGTACACTCAGTTCATGAGAGTTGCTAATAACATTGAGAATGCTGCGTCTTACATCATTGGTAAGAACGTCAAGCTTCGTTCACTCTGATAATTAAATAAAATGTGATTGATGAGGGGGTCAAAAACCCCCTCATCTCGCATTTTGTAATAAATTATGGTATTGTATTAACTATGACTGCAAAAGATAACGTTATAAAATCTGAAGATGTTGCAGAAAAAAAGCCTGCAGTTACAAAAAAGGCGGCTGTGAAAAAAACACCTGCAAAACCTTCTATAAAAACTGAAGAAAAAATTGAGAAAACTTCAGTAGATAGTTCTGAATATACATATATTGTTTTTGAAACTGGAACTGCTTATGTTTCTGGAGATTTTTATTTTACACAAAGTAATAGACTCCAAAAAATAAATTATATAGACGCACAAAGATTGCTTGAACTTGATAATTTTAGATTAGCAGATCAATCAGAAATTGAAGACTTTGTTGCTTCTGGGGATGGTGTATAATGGCAGGCAATATTAGTGATTATTTAGAAAATAAATTACTTGATCACTTCTTAGGAACAACAGCATATACAATGCCAGCAACTATTTATGTTGGTTTATACACTGCTGCTCCAAGCGATGCAGGAGGGGGAACGCAAGTTACTGGTGGTTCGTATGCTCGGCAGACATCTACCTTTACAGCTGCTTCAGGTGGTGCAACTTCTAATACTGCAAATATTGATTTTACCAATATGCCAGCATGCACTGTTGTTGCGATTGGTGTTTTTGATGCTTTAACGTCAGGGAATCTTTTAGTCTGGGGCACCCTTACGGCAAATAAAACACTTGATGCTGGTGACACATTAAGAATTTCTGCTGGTGATTTAGACATTAGCATCGATTAACAAGGAGGGGTTATGCTGAAAAGAGAGTTTCTAGGCTCAGTTGTAGCAACCACCTTGCTTAGCAATGTTAGCAACGTAGCCTCAAGTTTTAGTGTTGTTGATGGTTCAACATTCCCAACGGGATCTTCTGGCAACCCCTTTGTTATTGTTGTTAGCAGAGGAACCGCTGCTGAAGAAAAGATTTTAATTTCAAGCAGGGCTGGTGATTCATTTACGATACAGCAACGAGGATATGACGGCACGACAGCTCAAAACCATACCGCCCCGTCTTCTGTTGATCATGTTCTTGATGCATTGACAATTCAAGATATGAATACTACTACTTATGATAATGAAATAAGTATTTGGATGGCGGTATAGAATGGGAAGTTTAACACCAAAGCTTTTATATATTGGTAATGGAGATAATGCAAATGTTTATACTGCAAATGCAACAGCCAATAGTTATACAATTATTAAAAATATAAATATCTGCAATACAACTGCTGTTAATACAGTTGTATCACTTCATATTGTGACAAGTGGTTCATCTGCTGCGGCAAATAATAAGATTATTAGTAATATTAATATTACTGCTAATAATGTTACTTTTTATAACACATCAATTGTTATGCCAAGTAATAGTTCATTATACTTGGATCAGGCGGGTAGCAGTGCTACTGTTGCTATTAGCGGTGTGGAGTATGTTGCCTAATGGAGTTAGAGCGCTTAGTTGTTGAGAACAACTTTGAAATTGTCGGTACAGCAAATGAAATTGAAGTAAATACTGCTTCTACTACAACAACAATTGGTCTTCCAAATAACGTAACGATATCTGGAAATCTTGTTGTTACTGGAGACTTAACTGTTTCTGGCAATACAACAACTCTTAATACAACAGAACTAAATGTTGAAGACAATATTATCCTTCTTAACTCTGGTGAAACCAGCACCCCATCATTAAATGCTGGTATTGAAGTTGAAAGAGGAACATCTACAAATGTTCAAATAAGATGGAATGAAAACACAGATAAATGGCAATTCACAAATGATGGATCAACATATAAAGATCTAGGTTCTGGTGGAATGACTGTCTCGGACACAGCACCGGGGACTCCAGCGAATGGTGATCTTTGGTATGAATCTGACAGTGGAAAGACTTTTGTTTATTATAGCGATGGTACATCTTCTCAATGGGTTGAAATTGGCGGTTCTGCATATGATTCAACAATTGGTATTATTCAAGCAAAAGGTGATCTTCTTGTTGGAACACAAGCGGATGCAATTGACCGTTTGGCGGTCGGAACAGATAATCAAAGATTAATTGCTAACTCATCAGCAAATACAGGTCTTTCATGGGCATCAGATACATATAACACCCTTATTGACACTAAAGGCGATCTGCTGGTTGGTTCTGCGGCTGACACGGTGGCCCGTCTTGCTGTCAGCACTACTGATGGTTCGGTGTTGATTGCGGATTCGACCGCCACGAATGGCGTTTCTTGGCAAACTCAGAACACGGGCGTTCGTAACCTATTATACAACGGCGCGATGCAGGTCGCGCAACGAGGAGTCGGCCCCGTAACTTTTATTACTACAGCCAATTACTACACAGCGGACCGTTGGGCTGTTGGCGCAAGTTCTCTTGGTGCATGGACTCAAGAAGTTGCTTCTGCTTCTGATGATTTCCCGACTGGTTCTGGTTTTCGCAAATCACTCAAAATGACTTGCACGCATCAAGATAAGTTTCCCTCTAGTACAGACGTAATGCGAATTGAACAAAAACTTGAAGGTCAGGATTTGCAGTCCATTTGCAAAGGAACGTCGTCTGCGCAACAACTAACCGTTTCATTTTGGGTTAAGTCGGGCCTTACTGGGACATACATTTGTGAG